>Ga0325410_1000992_pt1 | contig 30625 bp, 15 predicted proteins | sample PopdelMetagenome_16_FD_206182 | JGI IMG/M metagenome (GOLD analysis project Ga0325410, IMG submission 206182) | Populus deltoides microbial communities from Bellville, Georgia, United States - Xylem-PdIQD-R3 | ecosystem: Host-associated > Plants > Phyllosphere > Stem > Wood/Secondary xylem...
TGTAATATTTGTTATATTTTGTAAAATATTAAATTATACCTCAATTTACATTATAATAATAATAAAATTATCGCGGAAAACACAAATACCTCTTGATGTTATTTTTAAATTTTTAGCTTCCAATAATATTTTAATTATTTTACAGTCTAATTAAATTAAATTGTCTTCAGTTAATTTGGTATCGAGTAATTCATATAAAAATACTTAATCGCTAAGTTATTTCTGTATGAAAAAACAAAATTATCATTATACTGTTACTGTGAAGAGTAGCTTTTGTTAGTTTACAAAATTGTAGTTTATGCTCTACGGCCTAAAGTTTTAGTACGTCAGAGCCTTGGAAGAATTGCAGCGAAGTAGTGCTGTCCTTTTTTTCTTGGCTTCTATACTATTGTTTCTCAATCTCTTCCTCAACAATTTTTCATTTTTTATATTTCTCTCCGGGTTTAATAATCAATTAAATATATCTTTTATAAGTTTACGAGAATTTTTTTAAAATCATATTTTAAATGTTAAAAAATTATTAATTATATATTTATGGGTCGGTTTTTCTAGTGTCACAATTTAATTTTGAAGAGGTACTAGGGAAAGAGAGGCCACAGGGCCTGTCAAGAGCGGCAAGGGATGCTCAGCCGAAAGAGGGTTACACGTGGCAAAAACATACATAAAATTTCCACGTGGCGATTTGCTAGAGATCCCTAGCCAATGGATGGGTAATGGTGGTCGTTAAAAATATATTGTCGGTTTATCTCTATTTGTTTGCTAGCATGTGAAAACCAGCAAAAAGGAGGTGACACGTGTTTACTTTAGAAGATTGGCGCGTTGCTTGCCGTATGCCCTGACGATTGCGCGTCGGTGAAGCTTTCAGAAGTCCACTATCCCTCTCTAGCTACTCCTAGACTGTACTAGCTAACTGTCATGTTATTTGACATCAATAACCCTCCCTTCTATGCCCTCTTTTTTATGATTTAAAAAAATTAAGGATCCGTGGACAGTTAAACTTATTTTTTAAAATATTTTTTTATTTTAAAATATATTAAAATAATATTTTTAAAATATATATTTTTCATGTTAGTACATTAAGACAATAAAAAAATAAAAAATTTTAATTTTAAAAAAAACACGGCCCTTAAAATATTAAAAAATATGCTTAAAAAAATAGATTAAATTTTTTCTATTTAAACGTGGATTATTGTGGCAATAATGCTAATTTTCATAAATCTTTTGATTTATGATTTTCTTGTAATTTTTCCGGTGGAATATCATGCCTCTTAAAGTATGGAAAAAAAATAATAGTTTTGATGAAATTTATTGAGAAATATCTTATATTAAACTCATAAATTAAAAATTAATCCTTTTACAAATTATATATTTTGATTTTCAAAAAACAAAAAGACGTTGAATTGTCATATAATGGAATGGAAGGGAGAAAGCGCAAGAGTCATTGTCTTGCCCATACATCACTCCGCGAGAATATCTCCGGTTAATTCATAAAGGAATTATACCCTTGCTGGCTTGCTCTATTCGTATTGTCCAAATTTTTCCAGTTCAAATTGGTTTAATTTGATTTATTTTTATTTTAGATTTATAAAATCGAATCAAATAATTTTTTTTAAAATATTCTAATCAATTTAATTATTTTTTTATATAATTTAATTTTTTCAGTTATTTTTTTTATTTTCTCATATTATTCAATATATCATTTTTTTTTAAAAACCGCTACTTATAGAAGAACTAGAATTAATTATCTTATGCTTCGCGTCAAGATTAAAATCTCCAACGGAAAATTGAGGGGCTAGGAGCAGGAGGACTATGTTTATTTTTGTTTTTAAAAAATATTTTAAATTTTTTAACTTTAAAATAAATTTTTTTATAATTTGGGTTGGTTTTAATAGCTATATCAAAAATAAATCTATATATATATATATATATTTAAATAAATTATTTTTAAAAACAGTAGCCGACACGGACACAGACACTGCCTAACAACTGATAGGAGTGATTCGAGGGGAGTGACTTGTATTTTCAAGATTGCAAAGGAGGGATAATCATGGGATGACAGTTGTCCAGGTGGCAAAGAAAGAGATGTTTCTGGGCGAACATTAGATAGCTGTCTTTCTAGATAGCCAACCAACAAGAAACTACCAAAACCAAGCATAAAGCTCAAAATTCCTAGATAAGGTCACTGGCAACTAACAGGGGAATTTCCTGTGCATTGTCAGCGCGTGAGTGTAAACGATCAACGGCGTAGAAGTAACGAGGAAGCAGAGCAAGGGATGTCTGTTTGCTTCTAGAGAAGGAAGACCGGCGGCCTAAGCAAATACCGCAAAACGTTTTCGACGTCCAAGACATACTATAAAGAAATGGCCGACGACGAGTAAGACCTTAATCTGCAAGGAAGAGATAGAAGAATTAGTGTGGATTCATTAGTCCTATGCATTGTTATCGTACGTTAGATCTCATTTCTATATAGGAATAATGCATGGGAAACGCCGAAAAATCGTTGAAAACATTATTAAATATAATGGCAGCTATGTGGGCAAATTTCCTCAGTTAATTTTCGTGGAGAGGTACATAAAAACCATAGTTATTTAATAAATTGTCCCTCACTCTTCATTACATGTGTCGAATTTAAAAAATAAAAGAAAGGGTAAAAGAATTCTTCAACCTCCGCGGAACAAACCCAAGTTATTTTTTTTTATTACTTATCGTATTTTATTTTAGCATTCAACATTAAAAAAAGAAAAAGAAATGGTTTCTAATTTCAGTTCCAATGCCATGCTTAATTCTATTTGTAAGAGAAGAAAAGTACCATTTGATAACGAACATCAATAAGAATATCGATCGGAAACCGGCAGTATTAGTCACGTGCAGTAAAGCTTGATGACTTGCTATTACTTTTCCTCGAGTAAATTGAATGGTGCCACTCCGAAGAAGGAAAGAAATCGGAAAGGAGCAAGTCACTTTAATAGAATAATCTTGGAAGACATCCCAAGATTTACTTGTGGGACGCGAAACTAAAATATACAAGGAAATAAAAATACAAACTTTGCGAGCTTATCCACCTTGTTAATGCCTCATTGCTGACTCAATAATGCGTGCTCCACACGGCCAAAAGACCCCCGAGTTCACCTAGGATTCAAATTACCTCTACTATTTTTTGTGTGTTAAAAAGGCAAGCGTACCCTTGTTTTGACTTGGCGATTGGAATTAGTCGTATCCTCAAAGCCTCTCTTGTTAGTAGTAGCTCAGTCTCCACAAACCCCACCCCTCCCCACCCCTCTATGGCTTTAGTTGACCGACCTCACTGCCCACCAACTCTCCCACTCCACCACCCCAACTTCCTATATATATAAACAAAACCTCTCTTTACTCTACACTCAGTTATCGGCCCCCATCTCTCTGTCTCTCTCAATACCTTTCTTCCTCTCCTTAGAAATCTTGTTCGTTTGTAGCTCTCGTTGCCCACTCACACAAGAAAACTCAGTATCAAGAATCCAAATCATGGCTCTTGAAGCTCTGAACTCTCCTACAACAGCCGCTCCTTTTAATTATGAAGAAACATGGATTAAGAGGAAACGCTCTAAGAGACCTCGTAGTGAGTCCCCTTCGACCGAGGAAGAGTATCTCGCTCTTTGCCTTATCATGCTTGCTCGTGGCGGCTCCACTGCCGCAACCGCCAAAAAAACCGCTTCCGCCTCCCCTGCACCACCCCAACCACCAACTTTGGATCTTTCTTACAAGTGTACGGTTTGCAACAAGGCTTTCTCTTCTTACCAGGCTCTTGGCGGGCACAAAGCCAGTCACAGGAAATCCTCCTCCGAGTCCACAATCGCCACAGCCGCCGAAAACCCATCAACCTCCACCACAACTAACACAACCACCACGACCACCAATGGTAGGACTCATGAGTGCTCTATCTGCCACAAGACTTTCCTTACTGGACAGGCCTTAGGCGGACACAAACGTTGTCACTATGAAGGCACAATTGGAGGCAACAACAGCAGTAGTGCTAGCACTGCAATCACCACCACCTCAGACGGTGGTGCTGTTGGAGGCGGTGGCGTGATCCAGAGTAAAAGTCAAAGAAGCGGTGGTGGGTTTGACTTTGACCTGAACTTGCCTGCTTTGCCCGAATTTGAAGGTCCAAGAATCAGTCTACAAGCACTCTGCGGTGATCAAGAAGTGGAAAGTCCTTTGCCAGGGAAAAAGCCAAGATTAATGTTTTCGCTTAAGCAAGAAAAGACCGATATGGGTTCTTCGTAAATTTGAAATTAGAATTTAAGATTAGGTTTAATTAGGAAGATTCTTGGATTTTTCTTTTCTTTTCATCACTCTTCTATGGTGTTGTCTTTTGGGGTTTGCTTTGATAATGAATTGGTTCTGTATAGGGATTGTCTTCATTGTTTGTAGACTTCCTCTGCTATTCTACCATTGGACATTAATTCATTCTTTTACTATTATTTTTTTCCAAAAAATTGCGTGAGATTCATATTCAATTATTTATTATACTCGTGGATATGAATGGATTTCTTCTTAATTACATGGTTTAATTGCACTCCATATTTCATTTTTCGGATGGTTGAACTCTCTCCCCACGTCTTAAATGCCTAATATTGTGGGTGTAGAATAGGGACGGATTACAGTTCAATTTCTCCTTTTAAATTTATATTTTTCAAAAAAGGTGCCCAAGGAAGCCCAACAAACACGACGAGACCTTTCTCTTTAGATTGCGGTGGAAAAATGTTTTAAAGTTTATTTTTCACATAAATACTTTAGAATAATAAAAAAAATCAAAAAAATTAATTTTCTTAAGAAACATGGCTCCACCGCAATAACGTACAGGCTCGCAATCTCAATGCACCGCCATGAACTCGATTTTTTTGGGTTAAACAGTAAAGGTCGGACTCACGGGTCACGGCGGCCTGTGAATGTTGAAGTCAAGTTCATGTATTGCATTATACGCGTGGTAAATACCCATTCAATCTAGCCGAGAGAGTCTTTAAATATTCATAACCCTTTTTGTGTGGGCTAGTATGGAAGCAAGTCATCGCCGCGTGAACAGCGCAGACACAGCAGGCAGGCAGGCAGGCGGGGCACTCGGTAGTGGTCGTGATGGTCTTTCTAAACAAAGAACCATGCCATGTTAAGAGTAATGAGATGGTGGTCTTAACCAATAACCTCCCATGTGATCATGCCTTCAATCCACATGTTGGCATCATGATGTAACGTCTTTCGCGTGGCTAAGGACACTTGTAGCTGTAAGCGTTAGTTGCACAACACCCACTGCAGTACAAGGTCTTGTCCTAATTCTGGAGGCTATTTCCGGTCGGCGGAGCTTTCACATCCGAGTTGATTTCATTTACTATTGAATTGATGTGAAATCCTCGGTATTGCAGGATGCATAATGGTTTTTTTCTTCTTCTTCTTTTAACTGTGGATTTTCAGTTCATTTACATGTATTTTTATTAATTTATGAATACTTTTGGTCTGTTAAAAGTTTAGGAATAATAATATAAATTAAAAACATTTGAAAAATTGTACAGTTTAATACAACATTTTTCATTAATTATACGAGGAAACCAATTCATCAATTCATGAGTATGGGGATATCAAAATAAAATATTTCCGAAATAAGTTTTAAATTGGTGTGGTTCCAGCACGATAACGTGGACAAAATAGCAAACAATCACGCTGTACAACTGACGACGCATTGCAGCATATCTGAAGTGCCTGGGCAGTGGGGATATATAGATGCTTGAAGACGTTAACATTCGATGCGTGCCGTGCTATCAGTATTACTTCTCTATCTAGATAGGATCTATAATCCTTTAATCCTTCACTTCACTTCACTTCACTTCACTGGATAGGCAAGAATATTTTATTATCAAATAATATAAATTATATTTTAAAATTTTAATTATGTTTTTGAATTCAATCGAATTTTTAATATAATATCAGATACTTGATAACCAAGCAATCACAAGTTTGAATTTCATCATTTCTATTTATTTGATAAAAATTAAATATAAATTAATGCAAGACTGTGCAAGTTTCAAGATCAAAACTTAAAATCTTAAAATTTCAAGTAACAATTTGATTTTTTATATTCAATTAATTCGCTATAAAATACTGCGGCCTGGACTCCTCGGTTAGGAGTCAAACATTAACAAGATTCCATGGTTTGGACATCTACTCAAGGTCTGGATACAAGTTAAGCAGGAAGAGTAAGATGTTTAGGTGACACGTACACTATCAGATAAATATATGCATCAACAAGGTATAATATTAGCTTAGTTGGAGAGCTTCAAAGCCTCCAAGTCATTGAAAAACATGAGAAGAAAAAACAAGCAAAAGTTGGGAGGAGTTCTTTGCGTGTGGGTGGCAAATATGAACACATCACTTGAAAAATGTTTGTTAATTGGTCCACTCTCGCAAACTGCAAATCGCGTGCCTCTAGCCTCGAGTTAGAGAAGGCGTTTGATTCCTAGTTAATTAGTACGCTTAGATCATAGCCCTCTACCTCTAGCAGCCATGAATTCTTCTATCTTGTTGCTGTTTTTGGGAGACGTCCCAGGAAGGGGCAAGTCATAGGTCCCATAATATACAGAAGTAGAAGGAGATGAAGCTACGTATATAAACATAGATGTTCGGGTCAGTTTATACATACTTCAATTAATTTTTTAATATCCTAAAGTTAATCATATAAGTCTTTAGTGACCATGAGATTTGTGCGACTCGAACTAGTGATTTTTGAGAAGTAAACTTAGGATCTGACCAGTTAAGCTATACCTCTCAAGATTAAAAAGAAATTGTATTGTTGTGCTATGTCATGGATATTCAAGTTGTAAACATGGTGAGTTGAATTAATGTCGATTAATTATTTTGAGGATTGACTGCAAGTTTTGGTTTTCTAGATGAATTGACCTTCTTGAGATGCAAATTTGCCAAGCAGTAAAAGCCTTCAATGTTAATTAGAGTCAAGATCGAAAACGAATGATAGGCATTGAAGTGAAGGCATGAGAAGCGTGAAAGATGAATGCTTCAAATATCTTTATTGGAGAGAACAAAAATCTGTAATTTTATTAAAGTCAATTGAGTGGCCTAACAAATATACTGCTTAATCTTAATTTAAAGTTCATCTTAGTGGACCTTAATAAAAATTATAAGAAAAATAAAATTAGCATTGCAGTTACATTATATTAAAAAAAAATTAAAAAACAGAACATGCACATTTTCACAAAACCATTCTGGATGCCAATGTTCATCCTAAAGATGATTTTTAAAAAAAATTCAAATTTCGACTTTTATTTCTTTGCCATTCCATCATTACACTTAATTTTTGATCCATTTATGCATTACAATTTACTTTTATTTACATGCTATCGTATATTCGAGGTATTTGCAAATATTTCATTAATGAATTAAACATTAATTTTACAAAATAAATTTTGTTATTGGAAAAAAATTAAAAAAAACAAGGGTTTCATTTTTTTAAAAAAAAACAATCATTCCAATATTTTCTTTTTAAAGATGCGAAAAACTTCAGTTTAGTCTCTAGATTTTTAATTTGTTTGTATTATTTGGTCCATGTTGTTTCGAGACTTCTTAATTAGGTCTTAAAGTTTATTTTGTTTGTGTTTTCATCCCTGGAAGTTGGGGTAAAGGAGGTAAAGTTATTGGAAAAAGGAGACGAGAGAAACATTTAATCAACAACTTTTAATCACAAAAAAGGTTGGTTTTGATGTCAACTTGTCTGTCTTAAAGAACAGATTTCAATAGATATAGTTTTTTCCTTTTAACATTGGTAAGAAAATACAGATCTAGATTCATAAAGTTTGTTTTAATTCGGTTTGATTAATTTTTTTTTAAGGAAATTACATGGGAGTTCTTGAGGTGTTTTTAGATAAAAATAAATTGAAAGTTAAATTTTTGGATCTTGAACTTTAACCATGATTTTTCCATTACCGAAAATGGTTGAAAATGAATTGGTGAATGCCATCTCATTTGTCCAAGAAAACAATGCATCGTTCGTGTTATTTAAAAAAGATAACTAAGTGCGTCAACCTGGCTTCCAGACCTAAGCGACTTTAAATTTTTAGTTTTCAGTTAGGCAGGTAATCTTATCCTTCTAGGCTCAGCAACACCTAGTTTATGAGTATTTTGGCCCATCACCTTCTACTTTCTTATTTTAATTCATTTATTCTTTATATCTCGTTTCTATTTGAATTCCATGTTCTGTAATTTTTTTCTAGCATATACATAGCTAATTTGTAATTTGACATCATATACATGATTCCTAAAAATACATTAAGTTTATCAACTAAACAAAGAAAAAGAATCAAGTGTTACATCAAAAGGTCATCAATTAGTGTGACATTTCATGTATAATAATTAATTTGTGAAAGTGAATTTCATATATTATTGACTTTTGTTTGTGTCATGAACATTAATAGGTTCTTGATGAAGTCGTGGAAAAACTTTATAGAAAGATATTTGACATACCCTGGTTGTTGAGTTATGGGCTGAGTCGTATCTGTAAAACAAGTTCTTCATGAAAAGAGAGACACTTCCATGCGTAAGTCGATATTTGAGTTTCACTTACGTGACAAGCAAATAAAAATTCAAAAAGATGTTTTTTGTATGTAGAGAAGAGATGTGTGTTTTTTTTCTAGTGTTATCTATATGATAGAGAAATACAAAGGTAAGTGTTCAAACCCCCCCTTTCTCTCTTAAAACCTGAGAATATATAGCTTGGAGAATATTTAACAAATATCTAAAAAATATTTGGTGAAATATATGAGAAAATGTATTGTTTATAAATAATGGATAATAGTGATGAATAGTACCATGCATGAATTGTACCATGCATGGATTATACCATGCAAATAATACTATTCATGAATAGTAAAATGAGATAAGGTAAGGTAGCTTGGTCAGATTGACCAAGGGAAGAGAGAGAAAAAGATGAGAGAGTGGAGCTTAGTTTAATAGAGTCTGGGACTTAGGACTTGTTTTGAACAAGTTTTGCATGACAAACATTATTAATGAATAGTAAATGATAGTACTACATCGAGTTAAGGGATGAGAGGGAAATGAGGGGGTGAAGTTTGGTTTGACTGAGTCTGGGAATCAAGACTTGTTCTCAATTAGCTTTGCATGGTAAATACTATTCATGAATAGTAAATTAAATTATAACAAGCTAAGGGGTGAGAGAGAAGAATAGGGGAGAGAAAAGAGCTTGATGAAGCCACGACCTAACCAAGTTTTTTCTTATCTTTTTTTTTTTGTTGCATTATCACTTGCACGTCAAAGTCTTATAAACATATATGTTTGGAAGACTTTATCTAGCTAAAGAGGGGGAGAAAATACTTACAGTATAAAAATTTACTTTTATTGCTATGCTTGCATAAAAGTATCATTTATATAGCCATGCCTTTGAATTTTTTTCCATTAAGAGATTTTTGTTAATGTTTGATGGAGAAATATCCATGATCTTTCTAGAGACATTTGGTCACAAGAACTTGGAAACATTGGTTACGAAGACATAGAGAGAGTGGTTATGAAGACGTGGAAAGATTTGGTCATAAGGACCTAAAGATAGTTGTTCACGAGAACCTGGAGACATGGCCACGAAGACCTAGAGACATTGGTCACAAAGACCTAGAGAAATTCGGTCACAAGAATTGAAGAATTGGAGATAGTGGCCACATAGACTTGTGATTGAGAGATTGACTAGCTATTATCGCTTAAACTCCTTATCATTTACAAGTCAGTAGCCATTATTACGATTCATGGAATAGTAAATTGAATGTGAAGCTCGATTAGTCCAAGCCTTGAAAAATACTATTCATGAATAGTAAAACCAAGTTATACATAAAGTAATGCTATTGTTCATAAACAGTAAAACCAAGTTATGCATAATATTATAATAGTACTAACTAAGACATGCATAGTTTAGTGTATTATATTAAAAGACAAAAAAGATGGAGATTCAAATCTTTAGAGATAATCCATGGTTTATTTAATCTTAGGGAATAATGTAAATGTATGGACTTCTCTCCCTAGCTCTGGCTGTTTTTTTCTCTCTCTTATAAACTAGTGGAGGTGACCACTGATAATCAATTGTTCTATTGTTTTTTAGTGCATGACAGTCCTTAGTGTCATGCTCATTGTCATGGTGAAAAAGACAAAACTTATACTGTCATGCTCATTGTCATGGTGAAAAAGACAAAACTTATCGGGGTTCTTTGTGTCTAAACCATATTTTATTAGAGGTGGATGTTATAAGAAGTCTTTTCTTTGAATAACAGTTAGTACCTTTGTTCATGTGGTGGTCAGAGGTATGGTCATGAGCTTGAGAAACGTCAAACAATCATAGATGTGCCCTCTAGTTTTCCTTTTGGATTTTTTTATTGGAGATTGATGGCGTGGTGGAGACTCTACCTATATTTAAAAGTGTGGATGATTTTATCTAGTCACGCTAGCTTCTTCTAACCTGTTGTAATTATTCATCACGTGTTTGATGATGAAGATTTTTGTCAGAGAGTGTGTATAACCTTTCCCATAAGGAATAGTTATAGACCCCATGCATCAGAGTTTCAATGACAATGAGTTCAAGCATATTCTCCATACTTAAGAATTTTTCATTGAACCTTTGAAGATAGGCTCTAGTACTTTTATTTTTTCATTATGTGACTATGAAGAGTTATGTGGTACTTTTTTTTATAAAGAAATGCTTATGCTAAAATGAGAGATAAGCTTCACAAAAAGATTATGAAGATTTATGGTAGAGGCATGTTTTAGGTTATAATACCACATTTTAACATATTCGTAAAAAGTTGTTGGAAGAACTTTATACATAACATCAATATTTTGTGTGATAAGCTCTAAGATGTTTTTCACATTTTAGATGTTCCCCTGAAGGTCTATAAATCCTTCATAGTTATCTAGACTGACTTTTATAGAGACACTGTCTTTGATGAGTCGAGTTTGTAACACTATGTGACATAATAGAGTCTTTTGGTGAGCATTGTGTTGGCTCACGGACTAGTGGAGTCATAGAGGTTGTCTGACACCTAGGTCTTTATATGGTGGAGTGAGGTGATGAAAACTGATGGAGACTAGATTGTTTGGAGTGTCTCATGTAAGAATGAGATGTGTATTTCATTTTTATTGTAAGAGTGCGAGTGTTACTCGTATATAAGTCATTTTACCTCGTTTCTCTATGGAAATGGAGTTGTATATGTGTGTACTTAGTGCATATATATAGGCTTGTTGTTGTGTAGGAGAAATAGTATGAAGATACAGTTGCATCACCGCAACAACATCGTTAAGTAAATGAATTTGGTTGCAAAGTTGTTAAAGCCCAATAAGAGCTGTAGTCTTTGTGGGTAAATCAATCACCCTTTTCGATTCTAGAGACTCGTCCGTCATGGAAAGTTTTTTTAAAAAAATGAAAGGGAATGGACTAATTTTTTGTTTAGACTCTTACAAACGGAGCCACTGATGAAGTCATGGAAAAACTTCACAAAAATTATTGACTTTCCGTAGCTGATGAGACCTAGGCTTGAGTCGTACATGTAAAACAAGTCACTTCAATGCTTGAGTTAGTATTCGAGTTTTTCTTAAGTGACAAGTAAATAAAAATTAAAGGAGATAAAAATGGTGCTTTTATATGCAGAGAAGATATGTGTGTTCTCTGTCTTGTGTTATTTGTATAATAGAAATTGTATAGATAAATGTTTAGACCCCTTTTCTCTTTCTGAAAACCTGAGAATATATAACTTAGAAAATATATGACAAATATCTAGAAAAATATCTGGTTAAATATATGATAAATGGTATTATTCATAAATAGTATGAATAATGATGAATAGTACGATGCATGAATGGTACCATGCAAATAGTATGGTTCATAAATAGTAAAACGAGGTGAGACAAAGTAGCTTCGTCAAACCCAACAAAGAGAGGAGAGAGAGATGAGCTTGGTCTAACCAAGTTTGGGACTTGGGACTCATTCTGAATGAGTTTTACATAGTAAACACTATTCATAAATAAAAAACGAGACTATACCAAGCTAAATTATGAGAGAGAAAGGGGGGAGAGAGAGATGTGGGGTTGAGCTTGGTTTGAACGAGTCTGAGGACTGTGGACCATAATCTTAAAACCCGGGCTGGCCTGATACCAAACCGAGTTTAAGATAACATAGGGGAAGGAAAAAACTCGGGTGACCCGATTGCAACCCGTTGTCTATTTTTTTTGAATAAAAATAACAACATTTTATTTTATAAAAAAAGTAAAAAAATTAAGGGTCGACCCAGGATGACCAGGTCAAAACCCTTGACCCGGATCTTGGTTCAAGTCGACCACCGGGTCAAGTGTAAAAACTATGATTTGGACTTGTTTGGAACAGGTTTTTCATAATAAATACTATTTATGAATAAATACTATTCATAAATAGTAAATGAGACTATACCAAGCTAGGAGATTAAAGAGAAAAGAAAAAGAGAGAGGAGCTTGATTCGGTCACAACCCAATCAAGTGTGGTGGACTCGGTTAGGCCATAACCCAACTGAGTGTGTTCGGACTCAATTGGGTCGAGGCGCATCAAAGCTTTTTCTTATTTTTTTTGTTATGTCAAATAAATTACATAATAGATAAAACGACAAAGGACACTAAATTATTCTTTTTATTTTTGTTTTCTATGGATAGGATAGAATTATTCGGTCTTTAGGATGCTTTCCAATTTTTAAACTTTACTTGCAAGTTGAAATAAACATTATGTCAGCTGAAAACAAAGGTACTATTATATAGTTTAACTAATCGTATGCCCCCACATTGCAGTCATAATCAATTGTTCATGTATAATCAATTTTAGTCATTCAATTATTCATATATAAATAATTGTTTAATAATTTAATTATGTCTTTTTAAATATTTTTTGTGTGTGTTATCAAAGTCGTTATATTATGTGTATTTGAACAAGAACAATAACAAAACTTTCACCCCTACAAATATTTAACTTAAATTTTATATATTTTTTATAGCATTTTATTTTTTTCAACCTGGTATCAATTTTTAAATTTCTTTTTATGGATTGAAATTAATTTTATAAATTTATGTCCTGAAACTTCAAAAGCAGTTAATTTTTTTTCAACGCATATCAAATTTAGATATTTAATTATTCTATTTTTTAATATAAAGAACTTATATTTGTGAAACCAAAATAAAAGGTATTTATTAAAAAATATATATAATATATTTTATTTTCTTGATGTATATTGAATTTAAAATTTTAATTATTCTCTCTGTTTTTAATGTAGTATTTGATTTTATAATTTTATTAAGAAAGAAGACTTATTTAAAAAATAACAACGAAACAAATAATATATCATTAAACTCCTATACTAGCTAAAGAATCTTGATAAATTTTTAAACAACCTAAAGAATATTGATATGTGTTGATAGAGATGAGTTTCTTGATTTTTCTGTTTTTACTTCTTATTCAAAAATATTTTATATGCATCTTAAATTAAAAGTTATCACATTAGCTTTCTATTGATTTGAAAAAGAAGAATTTACAATAAATCTATGGGAATAAATTATGATTATAATATTTAGTTTAAAAACTTTCCTTGGTATTTTTTTCTTTTTCTGACTTGCTATCAATATTTTAATTTTAATTTTTATCTAGTGACAAGATATACTCAATGTATGTGTTCAATTTTTTTAGATATTAAAATTTTATTAATTAAAACTTAAATATATTGATAAAAAAATTATATATTAAAACCATAACACTATTTTGAATAAAGTTAATTCGAGATTCTTGTTAATACAAAAAACTAAAAGCGGAAGGAGTTTGTTAAAAAAAAACAAATTCATTATAGTAGTTCTTTCACCTTTCTTTGGATTGTTTTTTTAATTTCATTATTCAGCATTAGATTTATTGAATATTAGAATTTATTCTTTGTAAGATTATTTCAGTCTCATGACTCGAACCACGATTTTGATTTAATTCAGTTGACTGGAGTTTTTATTTTTTTTTCTAATTAAGTTTTTTTTTCTCAATTTCATATTTTAATATTGAGTTCATTGAGAATCATACTTCATGATCTGTCTCAATTTGCTTTTTATGAAGTTATTCTCGTTTCATTACTTAGACCACTGGTTTCGCAAATTAACTCGAGTTGATTCAAGTTGTTTTTTATATAATTTTTTTTACTTTATTTTTTTTAATTTTATCTTTCAACACAAGGTTTATTGGAAATTGAGTTTTATAATTTATTTTAATTTGCATTCTATTAAGTTGTCCTAGTTTTATGATCGGGGATACAGGTTTGACAGGTTAACCTCAGTTGACTCGGATTTTTTTTTTAATTTTTATCCTTCAACATTTGATTTATTAAAAATTAGGTTTCATAATTTATTTTCAAAATTTAAGTTGCCAAGTCCATCGAGTCAATACTTACATGGTTTAAATTGTTTTCTACTAGAAATATTTTTGCAATGCGTAGATATTTTGTATATTAAAATAACTTTTAACTTGACCCGTAGGTTAGAAGGCCAATGAACATTATTCATTGGAATAATCATCTGACAAACATGCCTGGCTGAAAAAAAATATCAAGTTAGGATTTGGGGGTAGGATGATCTTTTTACCTTTGATTTAATGTCATTTTCAAATGTCTTATTTATTTTTTAGAACAAAAAGTTACCTAAATACCCTGAAAAAAAAAAAGGTAACTTAAGCTAAAGGGATTTTTTTTTATGTCTTTTTCAATATTTAATTAAAGTTAAATTACTTAATTACTCATGGGTTCAAAATTAACAAAATTATTTTCTAGAATGTTTTGGTCTTTTCATCATGTTTTTTTTTTTTTGTGCTAATGTCAAGTTAACTCAAGTGTTTTTGTATTTTAACAATTATTTAATATATTAAAAAAACTTTACTAGCAAGTGTGGGGTCATCCGGTTACCAAATCCTGTATTCTGCGGTGATTTTGAATGGTCTCGACGCCTTTTCTGCAATAAGACGACCAGTGTGCCTAACACACTTCTAGATGGGCATCGGTGGCAATATCTTCTTTTTTTTATCCTCCTTCTCTATCTCTACATTGAATTTCATATCAGTCTCTTTAAAATTTTAGACCAATCCCTTCAATTGTTTTTGCTTACATTTAATCCATATCATTTTGATTTCTATCGTAACTCAATTTTGGCCCTCCATTTTTATATAATTCTAATATATATATATTTGTGCGCGCGTGTGCGAGGGGGTAAATTTAGTCAATTTGTTTTTTATCATTTTGATGTTTTAGTAATTTTTGTGTGGTTAGAGATAATCATAGAAAACCCAAAAAAATAAAAATAAAATAAAATATGTAAATGGGGTTGAAATCATACCAATAATTAAGTATGACATGCAAAATTTGAGTTTGAGAAATTATGGTTCATAACTAAGGTTCGAATTCAAGAAAAAGGTTTAAATTGGTTTAGTTTGGTTGAAGGTAAAAAAAATCGGAAGTTCAAGTATGAGTTTGAAATAAATTGCCAATTTAGTAAATCAATTAAAAGCTTAACTGAAAAAAGAAAATTGAAATTGGGAGTCAGGCTTAAAAATGAATAATCGAAGAACCAAGGGCTGATATATGATCAATTGAGAAATCAAAGGACATATTTTAATTCAGTCAGGTCAAGATTGAAATAAATTAAGAGGAAAAGGTGCAAATTGACAAAAATAAGAGAATTGAAAAAAGGGAACTGATATGAAGTATAGTGTGATTCAATAAGGAACCTAATTCTACTTGAGGAACAAAAACGACATCGTTTCACGTTACGTGAAAAGGGGGCGCTTTTTTTAAATTGGGGAGGAGCATGGTTTAAATCTTCAAACAAAACGATGCTTTTTTCTGCAGAAATTCTGGGTTTTGCCCAAATGGAAGTTGATCTTTTGCCCTCTTTCCGCCCTAGTCCCAGCTGCCAATTGATCCTCCCAGGAAACAAAAAACACATGCCCGTAATATTGAACGTGTTGCCCGTGATCCTGAAGTAAGAAATCACATTTTCTGCCCTGATTCTCTCCCCGCAGATCGAGCAAAAAAGGGTTGGTGGTCAACACTTAAACTAGTTTCCAGTCCGGATTCATCAGGCCAACCTTCAAGGATTCGGTTTTCATGAAGTCGATGATTGTTTCATTTCATAAAAGGATTGACATCCTCCTGTAGAAGGCCACATTCAGACACACCAAAGGGGGAGCGAGAGGAGAAGGGCAAGAGATCACGGTAACACAAAACACAAAATAGACTTTGTCAGCGCAACAAAACAGAGGGCACTTACATCCTTCCAAGAGAAATAAAAGACTCTGTTATCAAGGAGGGAGAAGAGAAAGCAATATCGTCAAGCAACTTATGGGTTTTTGTTCTTATAGTTCCAGTGTATTCGGCAACAGACTTGTTGAATCTAGGTAACCTTTTCTTATCAAAAGGTTTTTTCTCACGTACTGTCTTTGCCATTACATCATGCTGCGAATCTTATTGGACTTGTCACTGGTCATACACAAAAGTTACAGACTCATGGATATGATAAATCAGAAACCTTGGACTTAATTCCATTTGCTTGAAGTTTTCTTTGACTAGAAGATGATTACTTCCATGTTAATGATAGGAACTGGAAACCCTAGGAGCTTAACTTGAAGGAAGAGTTTTAAGCAATGAAACAGAATAGGAATTGAAATACAGGAATCATGTATGTGTGCGTTTGCATCAGGATTGAAAGGTAACGTGTGAACAAATAGGAAGCATTCCATGCGATCGGATCCTTACGGGTTATGGCCCATTTGGTGGCAGTTTTATGTATATCTTTGCGGGTCCATTGCTAAAACATTGGGTTTCATTCGTGGGACTCCGCCTAGTATAATGGGAGTGGGCGGAGTGGCCCAATGACGATGGGGCTGCGGTGGAGAGCGGTGTGGTCGTGAAAACATTTTTGAAACGTAAAATAAACAGGTTTTTAATTTACTTATTATTATTTGAAAAAGAAAAACTAAGAATTATTTTTTTATATACGCTTCTGACTCCAAGAATTAAAAATTAATCCCACATTAAATATGTCGAAAACAGAAAACGTTTTATAAATTGAAAGAGAGAGCAATTGTTAAAGGAAAATCGACAGAAAGCCGATAAAGCAAATTTTTTAAAAAATATGTTTTTAATTATGGTAAGAAAATCTCAAATACCTTTCTACGCTTCTTCATTTATCTCATTCTAATTGCATATAATAAGTATTTTTTTTAATATAATGTTATATATGTAGTATATCAAACCTTGTTTTAGATAGTGTTTGAGAGTGTAGTAACAGTTATTTTTTTAAGCACTTTTCACTCGGAAATATATTAAAATAATATTTTATTATTATTTTTTTAAAAATATTTTTGATATCAATCTATTAAAATAATTTAAAAAATAAAAAAATAAATTATTTTAAATAAGTTTTTAAAATTTATTGAAATACCATTCCAAACGTGCTCTTGACACTTAGGATTTGACAAAATGTTATAAAACGGTAGCAGTCAAATGGATGTGAGCAGGTTTTATGGCATTGTTGTGCCAATGTATCTCCTTAGCATTAATTATTAATTATTTTATTATTAACAAAACTCTAAATCTTATGGCTAAAAAACTGTATTAATAATGTGTATCAAGTCCGAGTCACATATAACTGTGTTCTTGCATAATAATTTTTGTTTTTTTAAAAAAATATATAGCTGTCTAGCTACGAAAACCCTTAATTTTTTTGATCCAAAATCACATCCTTTTTTGTTCATCTTTTTCTTTCTCATGAAAAAATAGACAAAAAAATTTATATATCCAATATCTCTCTCCTCTGTTAGAGCCAGAAAACTTTAAGTACTAAAAAAAATTCTTAGAATCAAGAGAATGAAACATGTTTTATTCAATAATAAAGCTGGTGTATACATCAAGCCTTTACAATAGAAAAACAAAAACAAAAAATGTTAACACTCCTACAACCCCGTGATTTAGTGAGCAAAGAATAAATCAAACCTAATCTCTTAATCCTAAAGACTAGGACATTATTAACTAACTCAGTTCCAACAATTTTTTCCTTTCAGCAAGTAGTTTAACCATTTAATACCACACATATACTCAACAAACTTCTCAGCTTCTAAAATACATCTATCTTCAATGCTTTTGTCATAATGTCAGCAATTGGTCTTGTGAATTGTAGTGTTTTAACTCAATTACACCTTCTTTGCAAAGCTCACGCAGGAAGTGAAACCTGACATTTATATGCTTACTTCTGCCATGCATAATTGGATTCTTTGTTAAATTAATCGTAGACAGTGTATGACAGTAAGTGTACCTTGTTTGCAATCTAACTTTTCGAGCACTCTTCTCATCCACACCGTCTAGCAAGTACAATGAGCTGCAGATATAAACTCTACCTCGATTGTTGAAAGGGAGACCACTGGTTGTTTCTTCAAACTCCAATCAACTGCTCCCCTATTAAGCATTAAAACATATCTAGAAGTGCTCATACGATCATCTTAATCACCGACATAATCACTATCAGAGAAGGCCATTAACATTTCATCGCTTGCAGCTCCCCTTTTGTAGCAAATTCCCAAGTCCATTAATCCCTTCATATTCCTTAAAACTTTCTTGATAGCCTGCATATGTAGACTTATTGGTCTCTCCATATACCTATTGACCAAACTAACCACAAACATAAGGTCCTACCTAGTCACTGATAGGTACATAAAGCTACATACCATCTCCTTGTATTGAGTCATATCCACTTGTTTTCCATCTTTATTCTACATCAGTTTAATACCCGGTACCATTAGATTACAAACTGAATTTGCATTCTCCAAGCCAAACCTCTGTAAAATCTCTAGAGCATATTTCTTTTGACTCAAGTAAATTTCTTCATCATTTTGTACAACTTCTACTTCGAGAAAGAACTTCATCTTACCTAAATCAGTCATATCAAACTCTCGTTTCATTAAAGCTTTAAACTCTGCAAACATCTCCTCATTACTTCCAGTGAACACCAAGTCATCTACGTACAAGCTCACCATTAGAATCTTTCCTTCTCCTTGAGTTTTGACAAATAAAGTATGCTCACTTGGACATCGAACTAACCTTCCCTAAAAAAATATGATTCAATCCTACTAAACTAGGCTCTTGGTGCCTGCTTCAATCCGTATAAAGCTTTCTTTAACTTGAAAACTTTGTATTCCTCTCCCTTCTTCTCGTAACCAAGAGGCTGCTCTACGTACACATCTTCATCTAATTCTTTATGAAGAAATGCGCTTTTTACATCCAGTTGATACATTTTCCATTTTCTCTGTGCTACAATAGCTAAAACCATCTAGATTGTGTCCCATCTTGCCACTGGTGTGAACACCTTAGTGTAGTCAATCCCATGTTGTTGTGCATACCCCTTTGCTACAAGCCTAGCCTTGTATTTGTCAACTTCCCCCTTCTCATTGAGTGTTGTCTTGTATATCCATTTTACCTCAATCTTTCTAGCATTCTTTGGTAGAACAGTTAGTTCCTACGTACCATTTCCCTCTATTACTGAAATCTCATTATCCATGACTTCTCTTTATTTTCGACTTCTTGAGGCTTCTTTATAGGTGTATGGATCTCCGGCAGTGGTATAGAGTACCATGTTTTAAGTTTCTTCTTCTTCATACGAACCTGTACCTGTGATATAATCCTGCATCTAGTATGGTGTTCTTCAATTTCTGGTAGCAGGTTGATTAGACTCATTATTTTCATCTGAGCATGTTAGAGAAGAACTTGATGAAGGACTAATTAGTCCAGTTGTTTCATTTTGCTCTTGCTCTTCAACCTCATCTTTATTTTCTTTAAATTCTTCTTCAATCACATCATTCTCATAATCTCTCCACTTTAGCAATCCATTGGTGACATCTTCTATCCAGTCCCAATCTCATTTTCTTTAAAGATCACATCACAACTTATCACCATTTTCTTTATGACTGGATTATACATTCTATAGCCTTTTGTTTCTTTATTTACTCCCAACAACACATATTTTGAGCTCCTTGAATCCAGCTTTGTTCCTTTTACATTCAGAATATGTACGTGGCCAATGCAACCAAACACTCAAAAGTATTCCACTGAGGAGAATGGAACATGTTTTATTCAATAGTAAGGCTGGTGCATATATCAAGCCTTTACAACAAAAAAAAGAAGAAAAATATGCAACTCACGTTTAACACTCCCACAACCATGGTTTAGTGAGCAAAGAATAAATCAAACCTAATCTCTCAATCCTAAAGACTAGGACATTATTAACTAACTCAGTTCCAACATTTTCTTCTTTAAGTTTTTTTGTAAAAAAAACCCCTAAAATTCTCGATTGCAAAGGCAAACAAGACTCTAACCTAGCCTTAGTGGTAAAAGAATCGAGAGAGGTCGATTCCAAGAGAAATCAAGACCTTAATCTACCCTCGATGATGAAAGAATCGAGAGTGGCTGAATTGGAGAAGCAGACGATGCATAAAACAGGCTTGCTTTGTGATGCTGAAGATATTGTTGCTGGTTATGCATCTTTTGGGATGGATCACAAAATGTAAGAAAACCTATAAAAAAGTATGTTCTTTGAAATCCTGAATCTTATGGTATTTAATTTTTTTAGTACAATATAATGATTGAATTATCTTTAAAGGTAAAATTTTAATATATCTTTTGCATGGGCCTTCTTGACTTTTTCTTTTTTTATATACATAGTTAAAATATTAAATTGCTCTATGAAGTAAGAATTTTTTTAGCTTAAAGGTGTTCAAAATAATCAATCAACAACTTAAACTAAAAAAAAAACATTAATCGAAAAAGCCAAACTAAAAGAAAAAAACCAAAGAAACTACAAAGTTTGGTCCGATATCAATTTAAATAAACTAAAACCGTATGAACCAGATCAATTCATCCTTCTTTTTTTTTTTTTTTTGAAAAACCTCTAAATCACATTCCCCCCTTTTTCTTTGACAGCAGACGCTCGTCCCGTTGCAATTTTCTCTCTCGTTCTCCCTCGTTGAAACTTGAAAGTTGGAACAATCTAGTATCCCCCCTTCCCCGTCCTTTCTCGTCTCTCTTTTCCTGTAGCCCACCATTTAAAACCTCACCTAAACCTGCTTCTTTTTTCTTTTTCTTTTTGTCAGTCTTGGATTTTACTACTTGAGCAAGGGAGGGTCCATTTACGAGTCCAGTTTTGACGCCACACGTTCATGCAAGAATGATTAATCCATCTTTCTTTTTCGTTATCGTGTAAAGGGTACTACAGTGAAGGTGTATTAATTCTAAACCTCATCTTGCGTTGAATGAATATCATTTTTTACAGAGAGAAAAAAATATATTTGGCCTGCAGCAAAGCCCCGCGATATGACTAGTTATATATCCTATTGCCCTATAGTAGGAATGCTCATCATCACTTGCTTCCCTACCCTTAGTGGCATGAGGTGTCTGTCGCAAAGTTTTAGGCTTTTGCGTGGTAAGTTCCTTAATAATCATTTCCTTAAGCTGTGTGCTCCATTATCACAAAGCTCTCATTGCATGGCCATCATCCAATACGAAACGTTTTCAATGCAATCCTTGTTGGCTGCCAGAATATTAGGCTTGCCTGAAGTTTAGAGGTTCCCATTCTCGTTCCTGACTGTCCTTTTCTGGTGCTGAAAGTGGATTTATATTTACAGGCTAAATTTAACTCATTCTCCTTCGAAGATTCTTTTTTTTCTTGGCCTTACCAAAACTCTCCGTTGGTGTTAGCATGGAGAGTAAATTCAAATTAACACGATCAAGACCCTTTTATTTGATACTAGCAATGGAAAGGGCTGGTGAGATTTACAGCAGAGGTTGGACAGAGATCAAATTGGTAATTGATATTTTTACAGGTAAGATGCCACACGTCTACCCATCAGCTCCAAAGAAAATACTAGATTTGACGCCACCGGTGTCGGCAAGGGCTGGATAGTTTTTTTTTTTTTTTTATGTATAAAAAAATATAAGGATAAAAAATCCGAGACTGAAGTCATGAGTTCACTTTGTAATTTAAATAATATGAAAAAAATGTAAAAGCAATAGATAAAATGAAAAAATAACAAAAAAAAAACCTAAATCTATCCTGATTATAAAAAAAAATCTAATGTTAAAAAGTGAAGCTGTAAAAGAAAATAATTTAAAAACATAAAAAATTAATTTTAAATAAAAAAATTAATTTTAAAAAAAAAACACCAAAGGAATTCCAAATTATCTTGCTTCTCTCATTCTTGCTTTCAATTGATAGCTGCATTCTCCATGGGATAAACTAAATCATTGCTTCTCCGGCTACCAACAGACAACCTAAAAAGGTCATATATAGCGAAATAATTTCCACCAGAAAATAGTGATCCTAAACAGGGCGTTTTCAGTGAAACGTTTTTAATGAGTGTTTATTTTTATATTATAACTGGTTTTTTAAAATATTTTTTAATTTATTTTTCACCCCGAAAAAGTATTGAATTGATTATTTTTAAATATTGTTTTGATAATTTTAATATGATGTTAAAAATAAATAAAAAAATATATTATTTTTATTTAAAAATTATTTTTAAAAATATTTTACATCACACTGTGTTTTGGGGTGACTCGGCAAAAATCCAAATCTACCACTAAATTCATGTACAATATGTTTTGGTGTTCAGTCACATCCTATTAGACTACACATGAAATCCAATCATGGTTTAGAATCACTCCCACCATGCCGCATGAGCAATTTCTAAAAACTCTATAGCTGTTGATAAAAGTCTAAAGATGTGAAATTTATCGAGAGAGACAGAGAGACAGAGACTTTGGGTTTTTTTTTTCTTTCAAAAACACTCGAGGAGGCATCTTTAGTTTATCATAGAATTTCACATATATTGGAGAAATTATATCACAATAATCCTGGAAAACACTATAATAAATGAGATCAAATTAACACATTGCCGAAGTTCAAATCGCGCTCATGTTAGAGAAGAGAGAACTGCTGCTATATATTGCGAGTTCAAGCACCATGATGCTTCTGATTATGAAGAAAAGAAGAAAAAGAGTAACACAAGCTACCTAAATAACCCTTGTTCACCTCTAAATGGCCCTGAATTCAAGCCATAACTAGTCATGATTATTTGCGATGCATGATAACGAGCTAAAAAGCTTTCAATAAATCTTGTGAACATGGATATTTGATATGTAGTTGCTTGGTTTTCATGCAAATCATCATGAAGCCAGCATGGTATCATCATAATCAACATAATTGCTCACACTAGGAGTGGCCCTCTACGCGTTTTCAATGAACTTTTATATTCACTGGCATGGCTTCACTACATTTGTTACATACAAGGCCAAGAATTACCATTACCATGCCTCTAGTCCGCATGTTATGCTTATAATAAAGTGAAAATGGTGTATGCAATGTGCTGATCTTGTGTCTGCTTTTGTACCTTTTCAAGTTTTTAATATGCAAATCTGGATCCAATCTGATTCTTACTGGTAAACCAAACGCAAAACAAGGGGAGGATGCCAGTAGTGGTGGTCCTGACCATATTTTGATTCATTTTACATCATCTATAGAAAGTTCATCGCAGTGCTGTCGAGAAGCATCTTAGTCCGACACGTGCAAATTGATCATAATTGGATTAATCTGATCTAGACCTCGATTATGTGCTTAAGCATCGACGCCCCGACGGTTATCATGATTAGGGAATAGTTTTTTGATTAATGTGATGCTGTTTAAAGTGATCTGGCTTAACAGTATTGCATTGCCACCATGTGCACTGTGTTGGACAATCAAGCACAGAAAATCCTTTCTTTCTCTCTTGTTACTACATCCATGAGTTGTAAATGTGCTTGCTTTTAGGTTGGGCCAAAAAGGCAGAAAGCAACCAGTTGCTAGCTAGCTAGTACTCTGCAATCAACCAATGATCACGAAATCTTGCAGTTAAGGGAGATATTGGATCCTCCTAGTCTGATATTGTTCATACACTGTCTCCAAATTATTCTCCCTTTCTCTAGCAAAGTTAGGGACAGTAGATGATTCTCCTCAAGATTAGCCATGAGACAATGATGTAAGGAATGGAGTGTTTGCGATTAGCAATAACCAAATGTCATCAAAGCGTATGAAACAAGGAGAAAAAAACATGTGGTTGGGTCAAAGTTGACACAGGGGATCTATTTTCCACAACAAGCATATGGGATCAAAACTAGAGATTATATTCCTTTGAGATCCTGATGGTTAAGATTAAGCATTTATCATGATTTAAAACAATTCGCGTGACGATAAGTTGTCGACTAATTACGTCTTAAAACCCACACCACACAATGACTTTTAAAATCCTAGTTGACAGGCTCGAAGCAATAGGAATCAAGTGTTTCTTAAGGAATCAAATTCTTTTTGTAAGGGTTAGAGAATCTAGCAGTGTTTAAAGTGGTAGAGTCAGCACCATGTGTATGAGTTCAGAAACCCTTTACAGAAAAGATAAATAATGGGGACCTTAAAACGTGGTGTGATTGAAGAGTCACTTTTATAGGGATATGCCCAAATGGAATATGAGATGTTCTTTGTTAATTTTATAATGTAAATTGCTGTTCCTTGGTGATTCTAGGGCTGGATGGGATTCTTGGACAAAGCTGGCAAATAGTCAAGTCACGTTTAGGCCAATCTGATTAGCCAGTAGCTACTCTCTCGGCCAAGCAGGGCTCAGCTTGTTAATTAAAATATAGCCGATGCATGAGAATCTTCTTGCGAGTGCTTTCATTAACTACCCCATAACCTATTCTTTAATCAGTTGGTCACCATTCCAACACAGAGTTTCCTTAAAAGAAAATCTTGACCTTTTACAAGTTCTAGTCTTTTAGACTCTTGAAAATCAAGACTCGAGATATAAGATGTCGTTAACCAAGTTTTTTTTCTTTTTCAAGAATGAACTAAACAATGCGTGTGATGCTTTATGGCACTTCTAGTGATAAGAAAATAAGCACATGAAATATTTTTTGGAACAGCATTTCACCAAAAAAGTTGATTACAATTTACTGTACTCTATCTGCTGTAACAGAGTTTGAAAGTATGGGGTCATTCCCATCAAAACCCCAACTTGCAGCAACGCGCCATAAATTTAGCAGAATTAAACATAATCGACACTTTCTTTTTTATTCCTTGCTTTTTTGGGTGCACAGTAATCATTTAATTAACCTTAGTCAGACGGACATCATTTGCATCCATTCTTTATTGAGAGAGAGAAATGAGAGAGCCAGAGACGTGCCATGGGCTCAGGGTACTAGGCTACAATCAAACAAGTAACTGTGTAAATTGAGGAACGAAAATCCTAAGAGCTAATAAAGACGGGTCATTTCTTAAAAGGCAGTGTAGTGGCAACAAGAAAGCGAGCTGTGTGTCAGTTTTGGCGTGCATGACTGAGCAAAGGTGGCGGTGAGTGACATCTTTAATGCTCCCTTCTCCAAAAACTGAATGAACTTATCTTTACTTTCCTTCACAATAATTAAACCAAAACAAGAAAAGACACTCAAAGACCATTTTTATTTTTGGTTTGATGTAATAACTGTAAATTGTAGGATTGGCGGCAATACACGCTTATGTGATAAGACATCGGTTTCTAGCTTATGTTTTTGTGTAAGAAAACTTGTGGGGTTTTCGGTTTCTGTAATCAAGTGACGACTCATCTGCTTGGAGAGTTTCCTTGGTGATTCCCTTAGAGTTTTGTCTTGGTTAATGTTTTTAGCTAGTTAGGACTCAAAATTCGCATCTTTTCAATGGTACTAGCATAGCAATTATTGGGTGAGTGCCTCTATCTATTTTGTTGTATCTTCACGTTTTGCCTTCAAGTCTGGTCTTTTTGACGATTTTTTTCCTTTTATTGTTGTTGAAATGGGGTTCTTTTTGAAGGGTATATCTACATTGGTCCTAGGAATATGGTAGCAATGTTTATGGCTTTGTAGGCATGGATACATGGGGTTAGTCTTGGATTTCATCGGGGTTTACACGGAGACTGGCTTTTGGAGTTTTGTCTTTTGGTTTCCAAGTTGGTTCTATTCATACGTCAACTTATGGGGTTTTAGCATTAGGTTTTATGATCTTTGGTTATTATTAAACTAGATGTTTGTTGTTCAGCAAGGTTTTTGTTACATATTCTGGTAGATTCTTTTGATTTCAGTTTCAGTTTTGTTGTTGGTAGTTGAAGTTTGATTGTTCATTACTAAAGCATTTTTACTACGTGTCTCTCTCATTTATTCCCATACTTTGCCTTTTTATAAAAAATAAAATGAAGATAGATGCTTGCTGTCTGCGTTTTTGGTGGTTTATTCAACTGATACCGAGATGCTGTTTCTGTTGCAGGTTTTCAAAGTTCAACGGTAAAAATATACATATTCTTTATACTGGTCAAGTTTGGAACTTGACATTTAATTAAGCTGAATTCTTCTTGTTGATATATGAATCTTTAAATAAAGAAGGGAGGAAACAACGTATCAGTGAAATCAGAGATGGAAAGAAAAAAGAAATAGAGTGTGAGTGAGGTGGAATCAGATTTATGCTTGTGGGTTGTTTCTATTTAGTGAATTGTTTAGTGTAGAGTGCCTGTTGGCTATGTCTCCTGGGCTGATTCATTGCCTCCGTACTCTGTGGGCTTTGCCGCCGATTTAGGCAACAGCCATTTCTTTGGCTTTCAATTTATATAAGAGATCCTTTTAGTTGAGAAACTACTCGATCCCATCTTCTTTATATCCCTTTTTAACTCTCTCTCTCTCTACCCTTCCTGCCTCGGTTGCTTTCAAGATTTGCACATACCTTACTTGGTACATATTGTTCACTACCCTTTCAGATCCTTATTGACTCTCACGTAGGCCAAGAAGTCTGTTACAATTGAGGAACCTGGTCCCCACACCAGGAATATCCTTTCCAATTCAGGAAAAATTTCCTCGAGTTGGGTTATGTAGATGTTTCATTGGGAATGTGTGGTGGCGAGCGTATAGCGCAAAGGTGTTTGATTTAGGAGTGATCAATTGAGTGCGGGGAAGAATATTTCTTTTGAAGTGCTACATTATTTGGATCTTCTTGTTTGGCAAGATGAAGTTCATGAAACTTGGATCAAAGTCAGATTCGTTTCAAACAGATGGGAATAGTATTAGGTGAGATGCTTTGTAGCTTAATTTGCATTTTGTTTTATTCCTTGCTGAAAATCTTATTTTGATTCTTGGAGTTGCTTTTATGTTTGATACATTTTGGTTTCTTTTAAGTTAATCCTCTAATTGATGAATTTGCACAGCTGCTGCTTTGTCATAGATTTGCTACTTGGTTGTATCAAAATTTGGGTTCTCTACTGGAAGGCCATACAACATTTGTATTGCTGGAAAATGAAGCAAATGAGGATTTATTCAGCCTCTGTTGGTAGTTGCTAATACCACAGATGCTTTAACAAAATGAAATAATCTTTAAAATGTTTTGCCAGTGTGTTTAGTTCCATTTCTCCATGATCTCCCTTTCATGCATGAGCCCAGTGTGCACTGATTATTTCTATCTTCTGTGAAATTGGAGCTGCTTTGAAATGCCAAGTGGTTCAAAAGGAGAGATTGTTCAGTTTCTGATTATTTGAGGAATTGAAATTTGTTCTGGTCCGAAGTTATTGTTGGATGCTCATGATTATAGTGTTTTTTTTCCACCCATGGGGTCATATTTATGCACATGGGCCTCATAAAGTTTGGTCAGCCTGTGAAGCTTAATACATTCAAAGAAAGTAAAAGAATGGTTTAGATATTTGGAATAGCATGTGGTTATACTTGGCAGTATGCGTATTGCCACAAAATTAAAAATCTTTTGAACTGTTGCTGACATTACCGAGACTTTATATTCATGTGCAGGTATGTGGCTACCGAGTTGGCAACTGATATCACTGTTAACGTTGGGGATATAAAGTTTCATTTGCATAAGGTACTCATAATCTTTCAATCCAGTAAACATTTCAAATTGATGACCAGGGTACTATTTCTGTAACTTCGTCTTGATCTTTGTATCTTTAGTGCATGATGCAGTACATGACACTATTAGGTAGCCTATTTGCTTATCAATCCAATATAAGTGAGCCTGTACTGTGATTTTTGGTTCTGCCATGCGAGGACAATGATCTGACCTAGCTCAACTTGGTTTGGCAATGTCGGAAACAAGCATAGTAGGATGGCAGCAATACTTAAGTGATTCGATGCATTCAATATTATTGTTGAATAAATCATCTAACCTTTTGTCAAAGGCATCATCGGACTAAGGCTTCAATTATGCTGGGTAGAGTGTTGTGAAATGGAACTGTGTTGGCAAGCTAATTGGAATCTGTGTTAATATGCTATGTTGCAACAATTATTTTGATGCTAATTAATTTAAAATCCTGCTATGCAGTTTCCTCTTCTGTCCAAAAGCGCTCAGTTGCAGAAGTTGGTCACAACTGCCAATGGAGAAAACAGTGATGAAGTTGACATTTCTGATATTCCGGGTGGGCCTTCTGCCTTCGAGATATGTGCAAAATTTTGTTATGGCATGACTGTAACCATCAATGCTTATAATGTTGTTGCTGCCCGATGTGCGGCTGAGTACCTAGGAATGCATGAGACTATCGAAAAAGGGAACCTCATTTACAAAATTGAAGTCTTCCTTAGTTCTAGCATTTTCCGCAGCTGGAAGGATTCAATCATTGTTCTTCAGACCACAAGGTCACTTTTGCCATTATCCGAGGAACTGAAGGTGATCAGCCATTGCATTGATGCCATAGCTGCAAAGGCCTGTGTTGATGTTTCAAAAGTTGAGTGGTCCTATTCATACAATCGAAAAAATCTCCCTGAGGAAAATGGGACTGAATCAAACTTGAATGGTCTGAGAAACCGGTTAGTGCCAAAGGACTGGTGGGTTGAGGATTTGTGTGAGCTTGAAATTGGATTATATAAGCGTGTTATTATTACGATTAGGACCCAAGCCATACTTTCTGATGAGGTGATTGGAGAAGCTTTGAAAGCTTATGCTTACAGAAGGTTGCAAGGTTTCAGCAAGGGCATGATCCAGAGTGGACAAGCAGCAAAATATCGATCAACAGTTGATACCATTGTGTGGCTGTTGCCTGCTGAGCGAGGCAGCGTCTCCTGTAGTTTCTTGCTGAAGCTATTAAAAGCAGCCATATATGCTGACTTTGGTGATACAACAAAAGGACAGCTGATAAAGAAAATAGGTCATCAACTAGAGGAGGCTTCTGTAAATGATCTTTTGATTCGTGCAGGGGAAGGAGAGACTATGATGTATGATGTTGATTCAGTAAAGAAAATGGTCGTAGAGTTTCTGATGCGAGATCAGATTGCTGAGATTGAGTCAGAAGAAGGCCATGAGGTTCACGAGATGAGAAAACCTGGGATTTTATCTGATGCTTCCAAGCTCATGGTAGCAAAACTGATAGATGGATATCTAGCTGAGATAGCAAAGGATCCAAATCTGCCCCTGTTGAAGTTTATTGAACTTGCTGAGATGGTATCTGGTATCTCTAGACCTGCTCATGATGCACTTTACAGGGCAGTTGACATGTATCTCAAGGTAATCTCGAGATTTTCTTTAAATTCGCATCAAAAGTTTTCAAAATATAATAAACAGCATGTTTTACCCGGCAAATCCACATTCATGATTGAAAGAAAACATGTTCAGTGAGTGTAGCCAATCATAAAACATGGGTGCATTCTATTTCTTAGTGGTTACTGATGTGTAGAGTGCTGCTGTTCTTTGATGCAGGAGCACCCAGGGATCAGCAAGAGTGAGAGGAAGAGGATATGCAAATTGATGGACTGCAAGAAGCTATCAGTTGATGCATGCATGCATGCGATGCAGAATGACAGACTACCATTGCGTGTAGTCGTGCAGGTACTCTTCTTCGAGCAGGTCAGGGTGGCTGCATCATCAGGCAGTAGCACTCCCGACCTTCCTAAAAGCATCAGGGATCTTAACAATGGATCTCAAAGGAGCTCAAGGTCAACCACTACTAACACTGAAGAAGATTGGGATGCTGTGGCCACTGCTGAGGAGCTCAAGGCTCTAAAGGAGGAGGTAGCTTCCTTGAGATTGGCTAATGGTAGAAATGGTGTAGATAAGGCTGCCAGTAACAAATTGAAAGGGATGCTTAAGTCGAAGAAGATCTTTACTAAGCTCTGGTCAAGCAAAGGAGAAAAGGGTGAGAAGAGTGGCTCGGATTCATCAGAGAGTACTGGTTCTGCTAACATGGAAGAAGCTAAATCCACACCTTCCAGAAATAGGAGGCATTCAGTCTCTTAGTAGAATTTAGTTATTATGCAGAGTAGTTTTCTTGACATGTTTCTTTATTGGCCTTTTACCTGTGTTAATGACTCCAACAGCTTGAAAAGAGCGGTGTTTTATCTTCTAAAATGAGCAAAATGAAGTGTATACTTTGCAACGACAGTTTTTCTTTTTCAACAGATTTGCAGGGAAGAATAAATCTGTGAATATTACTGCTGCAATAAACGAGTATATTACAAATACTAGCAAGAACATCATGAATAGAATAAAAGTTTCC
>Ga0325410_1000996_pt1 | contig 30566 bp, 14 predicted proteins | sample PopdelMetagenome_16_FD_206182 | JGI IMG/M metagenome (GOLD analysis project Ga0325410, IMG submission 206182) | Populus deltoides microbial communities from Bellville, Georgia, United States - Xylem-PdIQD-R3 | ecosystem: Host-associated > Plants > Phyllosphere > Stem > Wood/Secondary xylem...
CGAGCAAAAGCAATATCATTCCACTTGAATTTTGAAATTTGACGAAATATCCATCGCCGAGTAAGTGCCTCCAATGAATGATTTGTGTGTGATGGTGACGGTGCATGAACCAGCTGAAATGTTGATATACATTATGAGATGGATTTAACTACTAATTAAAAGAAACTTAAAGGATTCTGATTTTACCGTACATTTATTCATGGTTCATTCTATCACAAATTATTAAAAATTACAGTGATGATTTTTTTTATTTTTTTAAATTTTTTTTTGCACAGTTAAGCTCTTTTAGATCTAGATTAATAGCCAATCATTTTTTTAAGAGCAGGTGAAATAAAAAAATAAAAAATACAAACAAAATAGATGCGAGGTTTTAATTTCATCTAGAAAATTTAGTTTAATCTTCCATCTTTTTAACTTAAAGGCCGTTTATTTGCGTGGTTGTTTCTACTTTTGAAGTAACCACAACAAAACATTATGTTTGGTTACGTAAAAAAACGCAATTTATTTTTAGTGGGGCCCATGATAATTCACATTTGCAACATGATTTTTGCGAAGCAGCTCCTAGCCGCTTTTCTTCAATTAGCGTTTCAGTAAACAGTGCAATTCGCTTGCACTGTTCACTTAAAACAATGAATAATGCAATTCACTAGCACTGTTCGCGTGAACGGTTTTTTTTTCTTTTAGTGTGTTTATTTTTTATACATTTTTTTTAAAAAAAAATAGTTTAGAGTGAATTAAATTCATTCGCATTGTCATGTAAATAATTTTTTTCTCTCGAAAAACTAGTGTAGAGTGAATTAAATTCACTCGCACTGTAATATCAAATGAATTTTATTCCTGATAATATTTTATCTAATTTTATTGCACGCTCAAAAAATTATGAAAACTGTAGTTCTTGTCGGATGAATTTTGTACGTAATGGAATTGTAGATGATTTAATGAAATAATAAAAAATATTTTATATAAAGTATTATTTATTTCATGATGTAATAACAATAGTTAAATCTACAATATTTAAATTAAAAACCATCAATATTAATATATATATTTTTAAATTATTTTATAATCTCAATTTCAAAAGCATTCTTAACCAAACATATTAAACTACTTTTTGTTCACCCTCAATTTCAACCACAGTTTTAACCAAACACCTATTTTTTCAAACCAACCTCAACTAAAAGTATTTTTATAAAACAACTTTTTTGAAATTACAACCATAACAGCTACCGCAATACCAAACACACATAAGCGATCAATCATTAGATTTTCTAAATTCAAATTTGATACCAAACTTAATTTTCATTATTTTCCAGTTTTTTTTTTTTTTTTGGAGAGAGCTTAACAAATTTCAGTATGGAAAGATATATCTTGTCGTTAACATATTTTTTGACAATCAAAATGGTTAAAATTAGTGTTAATGGGTTTCACTAGGTGGGGGGAGTCTTATGGTGGTTGTTATAAACCTCAATATAGCCTAAAAACCAAATATAAGTCGAGGATGATATATTTTCTTTAGTTTGATTTTGTGGTTTGGACAGTTTTTTGGATTTGATAAGTTGGTTTCTTAGTATTTCAAGGGTGTTTGTGAGGTGTTTTTTGATTGAAATAGATTGAAAATCGGGTTTCTTGGGTAAAAAAAAACTCATAACTTTGATTTTCTCACTGTGGTGGATGGAATCTAGGTTGTTGTCTACCACAACTGGCGACGTATTGTCTGCTTATTCTTTTTTTTCCCTAAAAAAAAGGTTGTCCATTCCTTTAAATAAATAAAAAATTAGCAACCTAGATGCACAAACTTTGCCTTAGAGGTCTACATGTTTGGGCCTTTTCTTTCAAAGGCTTAGGGTGATGGGCCGCGTTATTAGGCTCCGTTTCAGTTTTTTTAATATATATATAAATAAACCCAATTAAGTCTATCACCTAAATCACAACTTCAACGAGTTAAGCCACATCACTCGAGCAATTTTTTCTTTTTAAATTATTTTTTTGTCCCTTAATTTGAAGAAAATGCAATTTCTTCCTTTGTTATTGATGAATTATTTTAATATTTAACTTAAAACTACAAAAATAGTATAATTTCACCTTTTGTTATCAATAATTTGCCTTTGTTATATCAGTCTCATATGCCTGTCATTTTTTTTTCCTTTTAAGAAAAAGGTTTCATGCAAAAACATTGACAATCATTTATTGCCATAAAAATATATTAAATGAAAAATAATATATGGGATAAAAAAATTATTGAATTCAATGGCGTACATGACTTGTGTCGCAAGTCTAGTTAGTTCACACGAATTCACATGATGTTTTGTATAAGACCCGAACCACTCCCCCTTGCAGAATATTGTCCACCATGGCTCAGCCCAATCTAGCTTCCACGCCTCATGGTTTTATTTCTGGCAGCCCAGAAGCCCCAAAACGCATCTTACAAGGTTAGGTACCAATTGCCTTAATATGCCTTGGCTCTGGACACTCTTCTCTCGATATGAGATGTTACAATTCTCCTCACCTTAAAAACGAGCCGTCCTCGGCTCGAATACCATATGTAAAGCTCAGCTCACTCCCCCTTGCATAATATTATTTGCTATAACTTAGCCCAACTCGGCTTCCAAGCCTCACGATTTTGTTCCTGGCAGTTTATAGGCCCTAAAACGCGTCTTTCAAGGTTAGGTAACAATTGCCTTAATATGCCTTGGCTCTGGAAACTCTTCTCTCGATGTGGGATGTTACATTTTGTTTTTAATTAAGTGTTGTTTTTTACTAGTTTTGTTCTTGAACATTGAGTTAATTTGAGACTTAAGCTTTCTAGGTTGTTTTTTTTTAAGATGACCCAAGTACATCTAATATGTTTTCATCTCAATATTATATAAAAATATTGTTCACTTTATAGTTTATTTTCAATTCATTAAAATCTTTTTTTAGAAGCACATTAACAATACCTTGACTTTTTTTTGCGCTTAAAAAAAATATTTACTCCACCTGTCATGTTTTTTTTTCCTTTTAAGAAAAAAATAACAAGCATTTTATTGTCATATAAATCTATTAAATGAAAAATAATCTATGATATAAAAAAATATTGAATTCGATAGCATGCAAGACTTGCGTCGCAAGTCTGGTTAGTTCACTTGAATTCTTATGATGTTTTGTTTTTTAATTGAGTGTTGTTTTTTACTAGTTTCATCCTTGAACATTGAGTTAATTAGAGACTTAGCTTTCTAGTTTTTTTTTTTTCAAGATTATCTCAACAAGTTTTACATATTAACCTGGGTTAACCCAGGTAGATCTAATGTGTTTTCGTCTCAATATTAGATAAATATTGTTCATTTACAATTGATTTTCAATCTATCATTAAAATCTATTTAATTTTCTAAGAAGCGTGTTAACAATACTTAGACTTTTTTTGCACTTAAAAAAAAATATTTACTCCGACTCGCGGCGTAACACATACCAATAGGCTAGACATGTTAGGGTTATCCCGATCTCATGTGTCAGGTCATGAGCTTCACGTGTTAGCCCAACTTTGCCCAGGGTAATATTGTTTTAAAATTTATTGCCTCATTTTTTATCATATTTTTAGATTAATTAAGATTTAACATGGTTATCAAATTTATCTTTCTTCTTTTATAAACATAATCGTCTACTGAACTTTTTTTTTGTTAATTTTTTTTTATCCAACCCATGACATCGTGAGAGCCAAAAATCTAGTTTTACCTTATAAGGGTCTACATTAAATTTTATTTCTTACATTATTGCTTTGTCACTTTGGATTCATTCAACAAAGAATGAAGAATCTTACCTAAGAATAAAATATTCAATAGCTTACCTAAGAATAAATGAAGGAAGAATCTTAATCTTAATATATGAAAATATCTTAAACATTAAAAAAAATAATTTCCTTTATTATTTTTTCTAGTAAATAAGGTGGAAGCATGGCTAGGATGTTGTTTATACTAAAAAAAAATAATCATTTATTATTTGATTAAGAATAATAGTTATGCACTTTATAAATTAGCAAAGAAATACAAAATTGATCATCGACCAGTGGAATCAATCATTAACCGATGAGGTTTGAATTCACAACAATAATTGATCACTCAAGTCTTATTTAGAACAACAGTCTTTAACAGTTAAACTAGTGGATATCGTAGTATAACAAGAAAATATACAACTATTGGAAGGATTTATGCAAATTGAGCGTATGAGTTGTACTAAAATTTAGATTTTAAAATCTTTATTTGTCATAAATAATTTATCTATGATTATGATTTTAAGTCTATATTTAACTCCATCTTTGTAACATTATAAATATGTTATCTAGTAGCTGAAATAATGATTAATCTCAAATACACAATTTCTTCTTATAATTAAGCTTTTTTGCAATTTATCTTTTATTTTCTTTTATAGCCTTTACAATTTTTATTTTCTTTCATTGTTTGCTTATGTTTTTTTTTGTCTAAATTAGTTTATTTGCATTTTTCTTTCTTTTTAATCTATTAAAGGCAAGTAGGGATATGCACTCAAGATTGCTACATGCCTTTCTCATGATTAAGTTTGTTATTAATTGTTGTTTCTTCTCATTGAAAAGAAAAAAAACAAAAAACAAAAAATATATTGATTCATATTACCTAAGTGCTCAACAATCATCTCATACTACGAGGGAATATTATGCTAATATTATAAAAAAATTATCTAAAAAGACTACAACACAGCACATCTATGTTAAGTTGGAAGCTTGAGGTTCTTTCAAAAGAAGCTAAACTCATGAATGTGAACATAGACATAATAAGATTTAAATTCTCAACTTTATAAGTAAGTGTTTCGTGAGGAGTTCACTTTTTGCTAGACTAACCCTTTATTGGCATTTTTTTTTATTTAATATGGGATTGAATTGTTCTCCAAAAATATAATGAGAATCAATTTAGTTTTGTTTGTTTGGTAATTGATGACACAAGATGGATAAATTAATCTTTTTACAAGAACAAGTTTTAAGAATTTCCATAAACTACATGAGTATTTGTATATTATCAAAACTCTAAATGGCATAGTAAAACCATTATACACCAAAACATAAAAAAACTATTCATTGCTATAATAAAATTACTTTTTTGCCCTTCAATGAAAAAATTATACACTTTGAAATTGGGGGTAATTCAATCTTTTTTTCATGACTCATTGGTTATTAAAGGATTTTGCAAGGTATATTTGTCTTATAAAAATTTCTAAATAGTAAAATGACTAAATTACCGCTAAAGTAAAAAAAAAATTAAAGTTGTTGATGAAGGATGTTCATGTCCTTTTGTTTTTCTAAATACAATAAAAAAATCATATGTACCCTTGGAATCAAGAAAAAAATAAGGCATCCATGAAGGGGAATTATCATCTTTTTCATAGAGTTTTTTTTTTATTATTTCAAGATTCATGGAGGGCATTTTGGTCTATTAACATTGAATAATAGATTTTTAAATTAAAAAAATACTAGCCTGGCTCTATTTGCACCGGCACGTGAGAAGTGTCAGTGTTATTTGGGTAGCACATGCAACGCCTTCGAATGACCAAATCTGTCATTTCATAATGTTGTCGGAAGCATCATCGCGTCCTTTTTATCTTGGTAAGATGCTTGACAATGAAGGATTGACAATTTGTCTATAGTGGTTATGTTTTCTTTTCTTTTCTCTTTACTCCTCCCAAAAAGTACACCTGGATCCTTTTTTTTTAGTATTTCAATTTTAGTATTTATTCTTTTGATTTATAATTTTTTTTTATTGTTTTATAAAAGTTTTGTTTGTTTTCAATTTAATCTCTTAATTATAATTTTTTTAGATATTATTTTTTCAACTCGGTCCTTAATCTTTTGATTTTTTAATTTTTTTCCTTAACTTTTTATTAAAGTTTTATTAGTTTTCAATTTCATGCTTCAATCAAAGTTTATGGTTTATTATTTTTTTTAATTTTAAATTTATTTATTGATTAGGTACAGTAATCAATGGCTCAGTCTTCTTGAAACTTTTTTTTTCCTGTTAAATATAACTTAATTTTATTAAATTGGACGACTATATATGCTCCCCTACTGCTGAAAAATAGAAAAAGGAGAACTTAGTTGCATATTACACCAGCAAGTACGTTTTATGCATTTGCAAACAACATTTAATCGGTCTGTTAGGCTGATAGAAATACAGGGGCAGATTGATAGACTTAATAACGTGAGGTTTACAGCAAGACTTGAATCCACTTGATTAGCATAATTAGATGGTCCCATGTGAAGAAAGTTATGGCTCGTTGCCAATGGCAATCTCTAACCTATCCGTCTTACCCCCGGCATGAGATAAATTGCAAACCGACGCAGAAGCAGCGAGGGGAGTTGACTATGAGGACTTTGGAGCTTTCATGGATAAGGGCTGGCCTCTGTAGTTGCATGTGAAAAGATGGCTATGGCACCTGTAGCAGATGCCGTGGATGGATAAGAATATTAAAGCCTTTTGAGCTGAGACAAGTTGGATAAGGTTGTGGTTTACTTGAAAAGGTGAGTTCCTCATGGGTCCCATTGGTCATCGCCTCCACAGCAGGCTGTTTTCTACGCACAGCACACTGTCCCCATCTCCCGAGTCTTCCGAGGGGTGGAATAAAAAAACATCTACAGACTAGTTCTCGCTTCAAACTAGTTACATGAACCGCGTGTGATATAGGGATTAATTATTTTTTTGTATTTTAAAAATAGTTAAAATTTAAAAGTGTTAGGTTTTTTTGTAAAGTTATACCCAAAAGTTTCAGGTTTGGTTGCAACGCCTGACCCAAGAGTAATGTTTATAATATTAATAATAACATTAAACTTGGGTTAACCATTAACAGAAAGTTTCTGGACTGCAATACTAGATCCAATATCATTGGATGTGGGTCTGGCTGCAAGGTCGTATCATAAAAGTGTGATAATTAAATAGATTAGTTAAAAAGAAAAAAACCAAAAGGAAAAAAAAACTAATGAAAAAAAGAAAAAAAATATGAATTAATTGGGTTAACCCTTCAAACCAGGTTAACCCATCATACCTTGAATTCGCATTGTGAAAGTTTGATAATTAAAAAGAAAAAAACAAATTAATGGGTTAACCCAGAATTAACTGGGTTAACTCGTCAAACCAGGTTAACCTATCAAACCCAGAATCTGTATAATGAAAGTTTGATAACTAAATAAAAAAAAATTAACATTAACAATTTAAATTAAACGAAAAAATTAATTAAAAAAAGAAAAACAAAAGGCATCAACCTTTTCACTATAGACTGCACTGTGCAGTCCACAGTCAAAGACATAAAAAAAAATTAAAGGCATCAGCCGAGAACTACTTAGAAAAAAATTTAACATTAATAAACTAAATTAATTAAATAAAATTAATTAAAAATAAAAAATAAAAGAAAAAAAACCTCTAAGAAGAAAAAAAACTAAATAGAAATAAATTTAACATTAACAAACTAAACTAAACGAAAAAAATAATTAAAAAGAAAAAAAAGTAAAAATAAAATAAAATTCAGGTTAACTCGTCAAACCAAGTTAACCCGTTAAACCCGGGATCCGTGTCATAAATGTCTGGTAACTAAATATAAAAAAAGTGAACATTAACAAACTGAACTAAACAAAAAAAATTAATTAAAAAGGAAAAAAATCCGGGTTAACTTGTCAAACCATGTTAACCTGTTAAACCCAGTATTTGTGTCATGAAAGTCTGATAACTAAATAAAAAAATTTAACATTAACAAACTAAATTAAACAAAAATATTATGAAAATAATAATAATAAAAATTGACGAGTCTACCCGGAATTAACTGGATTCACCCGTGAAACCAGGTTAACCCGTGAAACTCGGGATATGTGTCATGGAAGTCTAATAACTAAATAGAAAGAAATTTAACATTAACAAACTAAACTAAACGAAAAAAATTAATTAAAAAAAAAGAAGCAAAAAAAAATCTCAAAAAGCATAAAAAAACAGCTAAAAAAACTTAGACAACTTAAAAACAAAAACGCCTAAGGAATCAGTGTTTTACTGTGGATTGCACTGTGCAGTCCACAGTAAAACACTGATTCCTTTTAGCTATTTATAATGAAAGTTTGATAACTGAATAGGAAAAAAAAATTACAGGTTAACCCAGAATTAGTTGGGTTAACCCGTCAAACCCGGAATCCGTGTCATGAAAGTTTGATAACTAAATAGAAAAAATTTAACATTAACAAACTAAATTAAACGAAAAAATTAATTAAAAAGAAAAACCAGAAAAAAATCCAGGTTAACCCGTTAAACCTGGAACCCATGTCATGAAAGTTTGATAACTAAATAGAAAAAAATTTAACATTAACAAAAAAAATTCATAAAAAAACAAAGAAAAAAAATAACTTAAAAAAACAAAGCAAAAAAAAAAAAAACAGCTCGGCGTTTCACTTTGGACTGCACTCGAAAAAATAATTAATTAAAAAGTAAACCAGAAAAAAATTTAGGTTAACCCGTCAAACCCGAAACCAGTGTCATGAAAGTTTGATAACTAAATAGAAAAAAAATTTACATTAAAAAAAATTAAACAAAAAAAAATCATTAAAAAAATCAAATAAAAAAACAGCTTTAAAAAAAACAAATCAGTTTAAAAAAAATAAAAAAACAAAAAAAATAAAAATACAGCTGCCAGCATTTCACTGTAGATATGCACAGTTAAATACTGTACAATTTTAATTTATTCTTAATTAATATGGCACCGTAGCAAGCAAACATTGCGTTGTCATCGGCGTCCCTAGACTTGCACATGCAGGCAGCGTATATATTCGTCTCTATGCAAGCTGCTGGGAGGTGGCATTTTCGATTCCTCTGTGTTGGGTTTTGTTTTCTTCCTGTGATCTCACTATAATTACCCATCTTTGATAATGGATTAGTACTAATTGTACTGTTTCTTCAGGACAAACTGCATCTGCATGGGACCGTCCTGAAGCAAAGCAACTTACCTTGCAGTATTCTTTACGGTTTCTTTCTCCTCCTCCTTGTTTTTTTAATGGTCATTTTGTTTCTATTATTAGATAAATGATCATTCTTTATCATTTTCAATGAAAAGGCCGTGGAGTCTAGAATTTTTTCTACCCTGAGCTATTAAATAAATATATAATTTTTTTAAGATAAATTATTAACCAATGTTTATAAATTTTTAAAGTTAACAATAAAGTTTTAATTCAAATATACTACCCAAAATATTAAAAAATAAATTTAAAAATAATAAAATTAAAGTAAAAGTAAAAATAAACTCACTATTAAAGTTACATCCTTCGATATTTTGTGGAATATAATTTATCTATAATTGAATCTAAATCGATATTGTAACAGCCCCTCAACCGGGATAAAATAACAATTTCATGTCAACTGAAAAACAAAGTAATTAAATTTTTTTTCCTCTCTCAATTCCTCCTTCCTTCACTTGATTCTTCCTTAAATTAATATTTTATAAGTTGTACTTTGCAAATTTACAAGGTTATTCTTTCACTTTTTTTATGTTTTTTCTTTACTTTTCTCTCTTTCTCTCTTGTCTTTTCTTTTCTTTCTTTTTCTATTCTGCTTATTCCAAGTCCACAACATATAAAAGGAAGGAAGAATTGATTTGTTTTATTTTTTAATGGCAAATAATCATTTTACCCTTAATGAGTCGTTTTGCTTTTATTTGATTTTTTTTTGTTAGCATTATCAAACCCTGTTCATCCTAAAATTTAAACCAGATTTTATTTAATATATTTTAAGATCCCTCGTAAAATTTCAGCTCAATTTGATGATCGAATTGAAAATTACACCCAATAACGTAAAACTGGTCAAATTATGATTTTTTTATCAAATTTCTGAATTTATCCAAAACTTCTGAAATTTTAACCCAAGCTAAAGCATCATATTAAAAGGCTCCATGTAAATTTTCAGAATTTTTTAATACTTTAATTAAGAATTACAATTTTTTTAAAAAAAATTATTGATAAAATCTTGATCTGAACCATCGTAACCCATACATGCCTCCTCCCTTGCCCATAAGGTCTGAACTATATTACGGGCTTCGATGCTTTGATGCACATATTAAGCCTGGATAATGGATAATGATATCATGAAAGCTTAGCCATCAAAAGAGATTGCTATGGCCTACTTGAAGAAGGAACCCAAACGAAACAAGTGGATATCTTTAAGGTTTAATCCTCGCTTAAAAAAGAATCCTGGTAAAGAAGAGCAGCCAGGGGCATACAACTGTCGGGTCGGGTCGGGTCGGGTTTATAGCAAGATATCCAAGCATGTTGTATATACCTGGTTTGCTAAAGATTTAAGGACAATTATCAAATCCTTCTTCTGAAAAAATATTTTATCCAAAAAAAAACCCATCATTTTCTTTTGTTATAATACTTTATAGGTTTGTCCCGCAGACAAATATCAAGTTATAAAGAATTGTTTAGTATTTTTATTAAAATTAATTAAATGAGTTAATCTTAAAAACTCTTGATTTAATTTTTTACCAAGCTTAGATTTAAAATTAAATTATATGAGAGTTATTTTGACATGATCTAGTTAACTTAATTGATTTAAAAGCAGCCTGCCTTCCCAGTAAAAAAATCTAAGGATAAAATTAACAGAAAAAAATTTCATGATCCAATCTTTTACTTAGTTCAGGTTTAGGATTAAATTGTAGGAATTACCCCAGCGTCATCTAATCAACTTGGTTGGTCCAAGGAAAACATGATCCGCTAGTAAAAACAATATGAGAATAAAAATGATAAAATTAATAGAATAAACCTTTCAACCCGATTTCTTACATGAAAATCAAGAATGAAATTGAAAAAAAAAAATAAAAAAGTGGAAGGATTTAATTAAAAAAAACTTTATTATTCATATGAACCGTGAATCTCTATTAAGTTTTTTAATATAGTACGGTAATAAAACCGTAAAAGATAATTTTTATATTAAGAAATTCAAATATCTAATTTTCACTTAATACTACTTAGCCATTTATTTTATTTGGTGTAAAAAATTAATTTTAAAGTCCTGGGAAAAACTTATAACAATTTTTAGAAATAGATTTTTTTTTCAAAGGTTATGTGCTTATAAAATTCAAATACATATAAGATATATTTATACTTGTAAAGATTATTATATGTAAAAAACTTTTTATACGTAAATTACACACCCAAGTATATACAATAAGTTTACATACGGTATCATTTATAACGCTTAAAGATCTAAACTCCTTTCTTGGACTTAGGGCTTTGCATAAATGATTTTAATTCCACCACAACACAATAATATATAATCAAAGAATTTAATATGCTTAATCTCACGGTACAATATAACCATTGCAAAGGCCAAATAAGTTCTCAAAGGACTAGTAAATTATGTCTTGTTACCTGCAATATAATATTTTTATGCTCTCGGGCTCTCAGCTATGTTTTCTTTTGACATTTCCAACCACCAAAGTCAAATTGGATTGGTGTATATATATATATATACACACACACCCTAACATAGAAAAAAGATGCTCATACATTGCTAACATGTCTTAGAAAAATAAAAAAAATCCATAACTTGAGTTTTAGATCCAACTAGGTCCAAATAAGATAATTTCATTTAATTATATGATAAAAAAGACAATGACATTAAATAAATTGAATTAAAAGAAAATAGTGTTCATAGTGATTTTCACAAAGAGAACGCTTGCTAAAAAAGTGTGTGAAGCTCAATTTTTAGCCAACCTAACGATGAAGGATAAAATTAAAAAAAATAGATAAAAAAATAACTCAAGTCAATCTGAGTTAGCATGCTAAACTCACGACCCAAATCATAAGATCAAGATGACCTTATAAAAAACAAATAAAAAAAATTATAAAACTCAATTCCTAACAAACTCAATGTAAAAGGATAAAATAAAAAAATAACAAAAACACTTAAAAAAACCAACAAACCAGGGTAAGTTCATTGAAACCCATACCCCTGATCATGTGAACAAAATAACTTAATAAAATGCAAAATATGAAAAAGAATGAAGCCTAATTTTAAAACCAACTCAATTTTAAAGGATGAAACAAAAAAAAGATTCATTAAAATCAAACAATAAAAAAAAGACTTAACTTAACCCATGCGAAACTATCAAACCTGAGATCCAGGTCATATAGTTGTGATGACCCTATAAAAAAAAAATAAAGAAAATCACAAAGCCTAATTTCAAACAAACCTAATGTTGATGAATGGATTTGAATAAAGAAAGTAAGTGTAAAAAAAGGACCTAAGAATGATTGATATCAACTTGGGTTAACTTTTTAAATTAATGACTCGGGTCATGAAACCAGGATTACCCCATAAAAAAATCATGAAACTCAATTCTCAACAACTCAATCTTGAATAATGAAATTGAAAAAAAAATTCAAGTTTTTTTTTAAAAAGGACTCAAAACAAAAAAAGAATAGCAATAAAAACAATGAGAGTCACATTTGAAATAAAAAAAAATGATAGGACACCTTAAAATTTTGGATAGATCAACATTGTAAACCCTCGACCTAAAACTAGTAAATTAGTGCTAGAAATGGTACATTTTGATTGAGAAATGATAATTAAGAAGGAAAATTTTTATATATTAGGATAAAAACTTTAGTAATTTAACTTAAATTTTGAATGAAATAAAGTAATAAATCGATATGCGAAATGTTAACTCAGACACAAATCGCATAAATTTTCCAATCGGGTAAAATAATTATATAATGGAAATTTTGTATAAATTGGGGTGAAAATAGTTGTATAATAATAATAATAATAATAATAATAATGGAATTCTAAATAAAAAAATGCATGATTTTACACGCGAAAAATGTTATTCGCCAAAATAAGCCCTGCGTATAATCGTGTTATTTTTACCGAGAGTGGTGAAGACTCTAAGCGAATTTTTATGATGATTATGAATGTGAGGCATGAATGAATTAGTTTAAAAAATCATAATGATTAAATAAAATAAAATGGTACGTAAAATTCAAATTGTGGCATAAAATTATTTATTTTTTAGTTTTACGGTATCAATTTGATTGTTTGATTAAGCTAGAGTTTTATGATTAGTCTTTTGACATATTTTTCTATTTTAGGTTAAAATTTTATAGCAATCGGAGTTCTAAAAGACCTTGCAAGACTGGCAAAAGTACAAAAAATAACACTTGCACTCATTAATGGCATTGTTGTAATTTTAGCCAACCTTTTCTCCTTTCAACTTTACTGACCAAGAGCCATTAAACAACAAAAGATTATTCATTATTCTTCATTCTTATTTAAATTTTGTGTTTGTTCTTCAAAGAGTTTGGGCTAGAAAAAGTATAAAAGTGATTTCTACTTAAAGACATCAAGCCAAGAAAAAATATTAGAGAGAAAGGAGAGTTTTAAGCTTTGGAAGTTAGTGAAAGAAAGAGTGCAAGAATTGAAGAGGAAGGGCGAAATGTGGGATTTGTCGCAAGAAACACGCTTCATTAAGTGTTTTGATATTGGTAAGATGTTTCTACCCAATAAATTTCAATTTCTTGTTGGGTTTTGATTAATAAATTGAAAAGCCCCCAATTCTTGAGAGTAGGGTTTATATGGGTTTTTGTGTGGTAATGATAATTGAGCTATATACTATTGTTGTTGGGTTATTTGAATCATGAAAATGATTTGAAATGGTCATATTGTACAAAGAATTAAAAAACCTCTAATTTGGAATTATAGGATTCATGAAGAAAGTTGAGGAAAAAAGTATATTGTTAGAAATTGATTTAACAATCATGGAATGAGTGTTATTTAGAATGAAATTATGAAATAAATTGATCTAAATCAAAGGGGTTTTAACACACCAATGGTTGATCATTGTAGGGAAATTTTAAAAGATTTGAAAACTTGATTATACGGTGTTGTTTTGATGTATTAATAATGATAAAAATACTTGAAAAATGTTGTGTTGTGATTGATATTTTAGGAAGGTTTGGTTATAGTTAAAGTATGGGTAAAATGGTGATCATTTTGGAATGCCCATTAAATATGTGATAAAATAAGTGTAAGTGTTTGAAAATAAGTGTGTGTTGTTGGACCTAATATGTTAGCAAAACTAAAAATCATGAAGTCATGAGTTTTGGTTAGATTTTTGAGTATGTTGTATGAATTAAGAAACATATGAGAACTGTTATAATAACTATGTATGTGTGGAAAATGGACTCTTATGGTAGCACCAAATTGGAGAAATTAAGGGTTGTTACAGTAGTGTGAACCTGTGCAAATTTGGATAAATTTAAGCAACATTATATATACAAATGGAAGCTATTATGACAACCCATATACGTGAAAAAAAGTTTGTTATGACGATCTAAAAACTTAAGTTATCTTGGTTTTAGTTATAGACAATATTTTCATCATATGAATAAATAAGAGTATTGATACTTAATTGACATGTAATTTAGTTATTCTTTTGAACCTAGATTTTGGGATCTCCGATTAAATAAGTAAGGTTGCAATCATGACATTTCTTTAAGTGTAGGCTTTAATTCCATCATTCTTGAAGATTTATCAACTTGCTCTCTTGTTAAACATTTTATAAGTAGATCTACAATATTTTTCTTTTAACTTTATATAGTTAATGAATATAATCTCAATTAAAAGCAATTATCTTATGGTATTGTGTCTTCAACAAATATATCAAGAATTATCGTTATACATACTATTTTATACCCTTCCAATTATATATAAGTTATTGCAATGTTTTATATTGTTGGCACATATTTTGATCAACTTAGAATATTTTTTAAAAAATTTTGAAGCCAATTTGTTTCTTCTCCAATTTGCTATAAACTCAGACTCCATAATGGATCTTGATATGCAAGTTTATTTATAGGGTTTCTAAGAAACTACAACTTCTCCAATGATAAGGATAAACCCACTCATAGATTTGGAGCCTTTAATATTGAATATCCGATCAACATCACTATAGTTTTCAAGTACAATTGGATATTTTCTATAATACAATTTATTTTTTAACTTTCTTTGATTGAGGAACGGTAACTTTTGCTAGACACCCTTACATTTTCATGTATTTATAAAATGTTCTTCAACCTTTTTATAACTCATAAGGTAAATAATCTAATTTCTTGTAAAGTATTTTATTTAGAATATAATTTGCTAATAAAATAGTCTGCTCCACAAATTCTAAGGTAATATTGAACTTATAAACATAAAATCATCTATTTTTTCAACACTTGGTTCTTGCATTCAACACTACCATGTTGCGGTGAATAATAAGCCATGGTTAATAGATCATACCATTCTCAAAATAAAATTCATCAAAAAATAAATCATATTCCCCATCTATAGTTTTTTGCACACTTAAATAATGTGAAAAATAACACACTTAATCACAAACTAATCATAAAATTTGTGACATATCAATTGTGTAAAGACACAAAAAAAATATATATATATATATATATATATATATATATATATCAACATAAAGTTTGTATATTCAATGCAAAGAAAATAATATACAATCTATATTTTAATACATATTAATAGATATTATATTAAAATATATTTTAATGATATATCAGATCACCCCACTAATTGCCTTAACATATTTTTAATTAAATGTATTTGCATATCAGAAAGGTTTTAGTAGAAACCTACATTTTTTTCCAACTTATTTCAATGACAGCAAGTTTCAAAGCGAAGCACACTCAACACGGCAAAGCACAGCAAGAGCAATTAACGTAATAAATAAAAACAACTAATTAACAGCAATTAATTCTTGTATAAATGGCAGCAACACACTCAATTAATAGTGAGCAATTAACGTAGCGATATATTTCCAACAAGACAACAAAATATATTTACTTTTTCTTAAAATTCAATATTTCCTAAAATTATATTTATTAAGCAGATCATGCATTGTATTGCTACTCCATTCTATTTTTATTTTTTCAGATTATTTTGATATGTTGGTATCAGAAATAATTTTTAAAAATTAAAAAAATATTATTTTAATATATTTTCAAAAAAAAACACACTTAAACACCACCGAAAAACAACTACAGTGGATTGCCTATGATTATTGCTTCTATGTTATACATTTATCTACTTAATAGAGTTCAACTTTCCCCCTGGAAAAGGAGAGAAATTTGGGATGTGCATTTTGAGTTCCTCCTCGTAACAAAATGAAAAACAATAGCAATACGTCGGATGGAGTTCCTAAATTTGCACCAAACTTTCCAGAAAAGCTATAATTGCATCTGGGAAACAGACGTGGACAAGTTGCCCGCCTTGCCTTCCTTTGAAGCTCCTCCCTTCTCTTGACTATGCCCACGCGCCCATGGTCATATAAATATTAAATTAGGTTCCTAAACCATTTTCCACGTATTTAGATCAAGTTTCTCTTGGATTCGTAAAAATTCTATTCTTTAATATTAAAGTCTAAATACTACTGACTAAATAATAAAATTAACCTCGTTAATCCGCGTGTCAATTATCTTAAGATTAAATTAAAATAAATACATTTTTTCAAAAAATAATTGACACGGAGTTAGGAATAAAAGGGGGCAGGGAAAAATAGAGACTGCATAAATTCTTTCTTTAATTAGTAACATTTGCCAGCGTCAATTATTTTAAACTAGATAGTAGATAGAATGTAGATATACTTTTTAAGACACGACAAATCTATCCAAAAATAAAAATAAAAATGAATGGCAATCTAGAGATTTCTCTTAAGAGATTCTCAAATAGTTATGTTTTGAAATAGAAAATGAAGGAGAAAATATTTTAGATTTTATGATTATTCATGTTTGTTTTTGCGTTTTAAAAATGATTTTGAAAAAAATTAATTTTTTTTTTTTTTTTACTTCAAATTAATATTTTTTTAGTATTTCTAAATCATTTTGATACACTAATGTCAAAAATATTTTTTAAAAAATAAAAAAATATTATTTTAATACATTTTTCAAATATATATATATATATATATATATATATATATATAATTCTTGAGTTTGAGTTAGAATATCAAATTGATAGATGGGTTTTAGCCTTGAGTCATCAAGTTCTTCAAGCAGTATTTTTTTGTTTTTTTTTGTTTTTTTCTTTCTTTCTTTTCCTTTATATTTGTATCATAGTCTATACTTTGCATACAATTCCGATAGTCAATCCAAAGATTTAAAGAGATAATATTTTTTTTAAATAAGAAAAACCCCTCAATTTGCCATGGTTTATGCATAAATATATTTTCCATCCAACATGCTTCTTTTATGCAATATAAGGTGTCGTTTTAATAAGAATTTGACAGAAAAAAATAATACCAAATGCAGACAAGAGCACCCAATGGAGCAATTTTCAATAACTTTTGGGATGCCATTGATGAAATTGTTTGTTTTGAGACTCAATTGATAATTTGATATCAACTTAGAAGCTAATATGAGGTTTTTTATTTTTTTAACAAAATTATAGTACTGTTTGTTTTTGTATTTTTAAATTTTTTTAAAAAAATTATTTTTTTTATTTCAAATTAATATGCTTTGGTGTTTTTAAATTATTTTGATGTACTGATATTAAAAATAATTTTTTTTAAAAAAATATTATTTTAATATATTTTTAAATAAAAAATAATTGAAACAATATTTTTAAACCAACTATAACATCACATCGAGTGGTGTATATGCATGATTTTTCATTCCATCGTGGGTCATTTCTTATTTTTTAGATTATAATTGGGATTTCTACATCAAAGCTTAATGTTCAAAATTCATGAAAAGCTGGGTGAAGATTTTAAAGCAGAGAAAGGAATTAATGTTGTATAACTCAAAGTCCTACCATTGAACTCAATTATCAAACCTGGCATGACTAGACAGATTCATTTGAAATTCAATTGATTCGACCAATAGGTGAGCCGAGTTTATGAAAAAAATTAATTTAAAATTAATATGACAAATCAACCCATAATTTAATTAATTTAATCAAAATTTAATTTTTTTAAAAGATATTTATTTTATGTAAAAAAAGTTGGAAATGATGTATTGTAGATTAATTTGTATCAATATTTATTAATCCATTTAACTTGTGATTTAAATCTTGAATCAGGTAATAAATTAGTTCAAGTTTAATAACTTTGCATATAACTGGTAAATTATTCTCGAAAAATAAATGAAAGAGACAACTTATTCCTTACTCTTATTATATTCAATTTAATAATAAGTTAATAATATTTTTATTTTATGACCTTTTTCATTTTTTTAATTTAAACATCTTTATTTTTTTATTATTATTCAAGCGTGTGAACTTTCATATTTTTTTTATATTCAATTATTTCTGCTAGGTTCCGTCTATTTTAGTGTGGCATGGTTGTTTGATTGAACAATGATATATTTGTCACGTGTGCATGAATTTTTAAGTTTGTCTCTAATTGAATGCTTGCACTTGTAATTTTATTTTTTCGATTTGAGTGTCTGTATTTTTTATTTCCTGTTTAGCTGTCACAACTTTTAATAATTTATTAATCATGTTTTTTTTTTTTAATTCGTTAGTTAATACTTAATATTTCCACCAGCTAACATGTTACATGGTAAATTTTCTTGTTGTGAATTTATAATCATTAATTTTTTAAAAAATTATTTTTAATATCAGTTTATTAAAATAATCTGAAAATATTACAAATAAAAAATAAATTTTTTTAATTTTTTTTAAATACAAAAACAAACTGTATCTTAAAATGCTACATGAAACCAGGCCCCTCCACCAGAAAGGGGATAAAAAAAAGAGTTCCTCCATGTTGTTGAGCTCCGTCGTAGGTGTGCGATATCCGATAAATGGTTCTTGTGCCATTAGCATTTATCAAACTAAACTCAACTCTGCTTGCCTACACGTCCTTGTTGCTTGGAACTTGAACTCATGCAATAAAAAAAAATCATGTAATATTATATCTGACGGTGCAAAAAATCTTACCTTGCCAAGTAATCAGTTCGTAGCTGCCTATATTATATGCCCATCTGATTTCCAATACATGATGACGACGATGAGATTTTGAGAGGTCCCACAGCGAAAACGACAGCGAGTTGTCTTCAAAGTTCTGATCATTTACTTGTTAATCTCAAACCCGATTCACAGGTAGATCCGATCAGATCAGATCCGATCCTCTATGATTAATAACTCAAATATCAAATCGATTAACCTCCTCGAACCATACAGGACCGATTAATGTCGTTTACTCCTTTCAGAAGCGACCAATCTAGTTAATGTGTTAGTTGCGTGTGAAGCAATCCAAGCATTAAGAATACAGAATCAATTGCCTTAATTAATTTCAAAAATATTTTTGAAAAAAAATATTTTTTTATTTTAAATTATTTTTTTTTATATTTTTATATTGTTTTGATGTATTAATATAAAAATATTTTTTTAAAATAAAATAAAAAAATATTATATTAATATATCTCTGAATAAAAATATTTTTTTAAAAAATTATTATTACACTTTTAAACACCGATAAGATATAAGTTCCATGGTGGGAAAAATAAAAACTAAATTTATTAGTAATTAAGCTAGTTTATTACTAAATAGGCATTAAATTAAATTAAATAATCACAGGGATTAATATGAACTAACTTCTTGAAATCTGTGAAGCTATTCATTTCATAATTAATTTGTGAGCTATATCCCTACATGTTGCCCTTTTCTCCCCTGTATATTTAATAATTATTAATATTTTTTTAAACAATTATTTTTAATATTAACAAATTAAAATGATATAATTAAATAAAAAATATTTAAATTCCTGTCGAAAAGCGTTTCGATCTCATTCCTAAACAATACCTTAATTTTCTTGTACTAGCCCACGTGTCCCCTTGTGCTTTTTCTTGGGAAACCAGCTATTTTAGGTACTGGCACATAAAATTTAAGATTTTAATATGATGACACAGCTTGTGCTTGTTGTGCTTCCAAGACCGAACATATAAAGAAATTATATTTAAAAACACGATATTAAGTAAATATCATATTTATAAAATACAATTTTATTACATAAGGTGAATTAATAAAAGGAGATTGATGTTGAATTTCTTGATATATTACAATTCAAAATCGCAACATGGTATTGTGATGGGCTAAAATTATGTTATTTCATTAATTTTTTAATTTATATTTTTACGCGGGTATTTTTTAATTTATTGTGCTATCTATTTTCATTAATTTTTTAAACTATACTTTTACACGGATATTTTATTAATTTTTTAAACTTACCATTTATTTTTTTAATGGGACCTTCTGTAAAAACTACACAATTTCTTGTGACAAAAATGCCAAATCCTCTTCAAAACAGCATCTTTGCACTGCATAAAATAACAGGAAAATATTGACAAAACCCAGATAAAAGGTCTAAGTTGAAAAGCATTAGAAATCGAATTGAGAAAATTGTTAATTTGGAATCCATTTGAGAATTGATGGATGAGTTTGAGATTGGTTCAAGATTTCTCTCTTATTTTTTTATATTTTTTTATTCACATTTGGTATTCGGGTCAGATTATCTGCACCTCGACTAATCAATCCTATGAGTCCTGAAATTAACGATCAGGTAAGCCTTCAGTGGCCATCAATATTAACAATCACGTGACTCAAATCTAAAATTACAGGAAAAATATATCTTTTAATTCAAAGCTCTTATATTTATTATTGTTTTATATATTAAAAAAAAAGGTAAGCAAAAAGCAAAAGCTTGATTGAAGAAGGAAAAAAAGAACGATCAACTTCAACAAAATACTTTACAGGTTAAAAAGCAGTTCCTTAATTCTTTGCACTTTTGCACCCTCTTCGTATAAAGAACAGAAAAGTGAAGAAAATATTTTAATGAAGTGTTCTTGGTTACAACACCGAAAGGGGAAAAAAAACAAAGAAAAAGAAAAGAAATAAACTTAAATAAAATTAAATAAAAGAATTGAGCAACACGCACCGAAACAGCGTGTGCATAAAGTTGAAACCCAAAGAAAGACACCCTTTAAGTACACTTCCTCTCGTCTCTGCACTGCTATTTCCATAATAGCCACCACCCTCTCACCTCTCTCTCAACAAACGAGAAGAAAGAGAGCAAATGAGTCGTCTTGCACCGTTATCAGAGGAACCCATAAACGAAGATGAAGAATACAGCACAAACTGTTCAAAGAAGAAGGGTTACTCATGGAAAAACTGGCTCAAGACTCATTTCTATCTTGTTTTCAACAAAAAATCTGACCTTAAAGTTCTTCTAAGTGTTCTTGGATGCCCTCTCTTTCCTGTCTCCATCCATTCTAAATTACCCATCAATGAGGTACGTTGTTATGTTCTATGCATATGAATGCATGTGGTTTTAGATCTTTTTTCTTGCAGAAAAGGAAATAAAGTTAGCTCATTTTGATCTATTGGTGCACTATTTTCAAAGAACATGTAGTGATATTTGCCTTTCCTAGATTTGTTGTACTTTTGTCAACATGTATTTAGGTTTTTCGCTTTGTTCTTGCTGCTTAGGAGTTCTAAGCCAAGGTAACCAATGTTGTAAGGCCCAAAACAAAAAATGAAGGAAAGAAAGTAACCGCTCTGTGGTCATTTTCTGAGTTCGGGTGATCCACTGGCTCTCCACTGAGATCGATGCCTCAAAGCCCCCACTAAGAAACAGGCCAATTAAATAATATATAAAAAGAGAAAAGAAAAAACCTCGAGGGCCAACATTTTGTGGGTCAAGTAATTAATATAGCTATCAAGTACATGTGGAAAAGTATAAAGCGAAAGGGTTAAGATTATAATCAGGGTGTTCATCTACTGGGTCAACTTATCAATTCGAAAAATTAATGATTGGAACGAGGGTCTGAATCTTTTTCATTAGAACTTGAGGGAAAGTTAACTAGTTAAAAGATGGTCTAGAGGAGAGCGGTGATGTAATTTTCTTTGAAATATATACCACAAGAAAAACTAAAGACCATAGAGAGTGAAAACTGAAAAGTGTGCTCCCACTTAATTATTAATTATTATTATTATTATTATTATTATTTATTTATAATTGCTAGTACTTAATTCAGTATTAGTGAAAACTGAAAAGTGTATTTTTTTTTTTGTATTTTGAAGGAGAACATTTAATACAAAAGATTATGTTTGGTGAGGATTTAGATGAACTTAATAATTACTACTGATTTACACTAACTGGCAACAACCGTAACACGTGTTTAATTAACAGGTATCCTCCTCAGCTCAATACATTATACAACACTTCAGTGCAGCAACCGGTTGCCGGAAATTACAAGGAGAAGTGAAGAACATTTTTGCTACAGGAAAAGTTACAATGGCCATGGTTGACGAGCTTGGTGGCTCAGCTATGGCTGGAGCCACTACAGTTGCAGAAAAGGGGTGTTTTGTAATGTGGCAAATGGCCCCTAACAAGTGGCTAATCGAGCTAGTTGTTGATGGTCATAAAGTTGTTGCTGGTAGTGATGGCAATGTGGCTTGGCGTCACACTCCTTGGCTTGCCTCTCATGCAGCTAAAGGTGGAGTTCGGCCTCTACGCCGAGCTCTTCAGGCAAGTGGTACTGATTACTTATGCCAATTGGGTTTTAATTACTTCATGTTTTGGTTGTTGCAGTTAATTCATTTTTGCTTTGCATGTGTAGCTACTAGTAATAAATAGGAGTAATAATTATTGATGCACTTTTGTCTTATTCAATTAATAATGAGTGATCTAACTTTGGATCTTGGCTAGTGACTAAATAGAAAGAGTAGGGGTGACCCTGAAATCATCACCTCTCTTTCTCTCTTTTATATATATATATATATATATATATATATATATATAGGAAGATCAGTTGGCCATATTGTCTTAATCTATGTAGATATCACAGGGCAGGGCAACCATATAAATATCTAGGGAAGTCTAGCATTGGCACAATGCCAATAATCATTAGGGTTAATCGAATTTGAATAAAATAGAAAAAGAAAGAAAGATCCATGAGGAAGTCATTAGATTCAAATCTAATGGCCTCATGGCCATCAACATTGTGTTACATTGACGTTAAATATGGATATGCCGACGAATCAAGTCACAATGAGTTGGGGTGGTGATTTTGGTTGAGAAATGTTCTTCCACTCAACAGTCCCTTGTCAGTAGAATCAGAGTGAATAGTTGAGTGAAAAAGAGTAAACCGACTTTATGTGTTGCTTGGGTTTACAATTTAAGAAGCACAGATTGGTTGGTTGGTCTCCACTGTGATTTTTTTTACTCTGATCATGTGGGAGCTATTGGTTGGTCTCCACTGTGATTTTTTTTACTCTGATCATGTGGGAGCTATCTGAGACTACGTGCCTGTTCATGTGCTACACATATGCGACTAGGTGCTATAGGTGGTCCCTGTTCAATTTCATACCTCATTTTACCTGAATCAAGATCCAACCACCCCCAAGATGCCGGGTCCTGGTTCCCCTTTGTCAAATAATGGAGTCAGTTAAATCATATTTTGTCAGAAAAGAAACCAATGCTAGCTATTTAATGGAGATAGACAGCGGTGGTTTTTGACAGTGATGCTCTAGGCGCAGGCATCAAAAGCTACTCTACATGTGATCATTTATTAAAAAGTACCCCTCATTTTTCTGGGATTGAAAAGAAATGTGTTTCATTTATTAATTTTAACATTGTTAAGTAAATGCATAAAGGTTTGGGATGTCTTCATAATTCTTCCTCATAGCTCTTTGAGACACCATTTTAGAGTTAATGACCCTTTGCATGAGGTTTGAGTGTAACTTGGAGCAGAATTTTTTTATTTTATTTTTGACAATGAACTTGGAGTAGATTATTGAATGGGTGAAACAGTTTTGAACTGTTCATGAGTTTCATATTATTGATTGTTACCATTTTGAAAATATTCTTGGCTTTCAATTCTGTGGAGTAAAAATTAAAGCAGTACTTGCAGAGGTGATTAAAACACAGTACGAATATATGGAGTACCATAAAAATCTCAAGTTGTTAATGTTCAAGATGGAATAATTTATGCAGGGACTAGATCCCATGGCAATATCAGCTGTGTTCTCTCCAGCACAATACATGGGAGAAAAGTGTGTCTCAGGCACAGATTGTTTCGTACTGAAATTGTCTGCTGATCAAGCAGACTTGGCTGCTCGAAGCGATAGCACAGCAGAGATGATCAAGCACATAATATTTGGCTACTTTAGCCAAAGAAGTGGCCTGCTGGTGCATCTAGAAGACTCGTACTTAACCAGAATTCAGTCTCCGGGAACCTACCCCACATATTGGGAAACCACAATGGCAACAAAAATCGAAGACTATCGGATAGTGGAGGGTGTGATGATAGCACATGGTGGTCAATCAAGTGTAATGATCACAAGGTTTGGGGACAGCTTGAAGTCAGGTCTTTCGATCACACGAATGGAGGAGACATGGACAATCGATGATCTTGCATTCAATGTACCTGGACTCTCCATGGACTGCTTCATCCCTCCCGAAGAAATGCAAAAGGACTATCCAGAGGAGAATCTTGACTGGAGATCACCATTGTATCGATGATCATCTTCTGGGGCACGACAGAGCTAAATACTTGTGCAAGTGTGCTTTATACATACATATATATATATATATATATATATATATATATAATGTATACTCTTTTTAACTACGACTAGCTAGTATAGTAGAGATGATCTTTAATCTGTGTGAATAATGAATATACATATTATGTAGCATACCTTAAGCTCCTTTTGTTTCCTTAAAAGGAGACTTCTGCATCCAGGTCTACTGGTAATGAATATTTTGTCATGCAGACTCTCAAGTCACGCCAAAATTGTATACATATTTGCTCGATGGAGAGTCCTCGATCCTTTGACTTGTAATTGAGCTTTTATATCCTTAATCAATGGATCCTAACAGTATTTTCTTTCTAGCTGTGCTACCATTTTTTTCTGGCTATGCTATTTTCTAAATTTTTTGATGCTACTTTCCCATATTTTTCTCTCACGCTGCAGATTTTTTTTTTCTTTTTAAAAAAAAGGGTTACAAGATGACATGCTATATTGAAAAAAAGAGAGTATAATGTTTATATATTGTATATATAAAGATATTATTGTCAAGACTTAAGATATGAATTCTCTCACTTTTTTTTCTAATTTTTTTCGAGGATGGTTCTAGAAACACATAATATCATCGTTTAAGACAATAGCATTGTAATTGGATGTTTCTTTTTAAAATATTATTTTTTAATTTTTAAAAATAAAATTTTTATATAATTTTTTTTTAAAATTCAAAATTATGGTCGGTAATCGTAGTCCCATGCCATGTTTGTGTATAGAAGACAAGAAGAGAGATAACATAAGATAGAAGTCCCATTGAACCAAAATGTCCCATTTAGTCCGTTACAGCCGTTACCTTTCCCGCTTCAAAACCCCACATTTCCCAAGTTCCCAACATTCCACATTTCCCTTCTCCACCACCACAGAAGATTACAACAAACCTTCCCGACCCGATCCGCCTCCGATTCGAGTCGCACTCACTGAGTCAGCTGGTCGAGGCGTGTTTTCCACTAGGAAAATCGGTGCTGGAGATCTCATACACACTGCAAAACCTATTTTGGCTCATCCTTCTCTTTCAACTATTAACACTGTCTGTTATTTTTGCCTCAAGAAGCTAACTTCGACCGAGTTTCATGGAAAAGGGGTTGCCTTTTGCAGTCAAGAGTGTAAAGAGAATGCTAAGGTATACTGGGACTTGCAGTTTTCGTTAAATAGGCAACGGATATTGGTCACACAGTAAAATACCCATAACCTGTTTGATATTTTGATTAAGAGACAAAGTTGGTTTATTGGCATGGCGTGAGAAATAGCTCAAATTTGATGCGGATTAATGTAGACCATATTTTAGTTACCTGGGTGCGTTTTACTAGTTCTATTTGCTGATAATAAGTGCAATTCAGCTTAAGAGGTTGAATTATGATTTTAATCAAAGGTGGGTCACACACACACACACTTTGTACTGTTGAGAAGTTGCTTCCGTTTTGGGGCTTTCTTTGCTATGATTTTTTATTGGATGTTTCCTGGCCAAGGACTGGATTTCATAAACTAAATTTAAGTTTCTCACAACTTTTTCAGGTGTTTTATGAAGTTGAGACGACAGCAGATTGGTTAGCTTTCGATGACTATTGTCGGTATGAAGGTTTCTCAAACCCATTTCATTTGACTTATTTGTATCTTGATGATGCCTTGATCACATCTTGATTTCTTTAACTAATAGCATTAATGTAAGCCTAATTTCTAATGTCGTGCTCTACTCTACTACAGTCTATTATGAGATTTAGCGATTTACTCAGTGGCATCGAGAACAACAGATCATTTATTTAATCATTGCAGAGCCAGATATTCTTTAATTGTACTCGTTCCTCCTCTTAACTTCTTGTGTAAAAGAATGTTATATCAGTGAGCTTTCAGGTTCCAGCTCCTTTCATTAGCTCTTTCCACAGTTGCTCTTTTGTTGCAGGGAAAACAGAAATGAAATGCAGTACTTATCTTCCAAGGATTGTAGGGCATTTTTTTTTGTCTTGTATTCTTACTCTTTGATTCTGTCATCATGTAGGAACAAAGGTCTAAAGTATCCACTTCTTGTAAAGCGGTTAGCTTGCATGGTTATATCAGGAGCTGCATCTGCTGAAAGTCTTGATATACTTCAACCATCTAATTTATCTCATGAGATGGTTTTAGAGGTGAGGACTTTACATGAACCTTTTATTTGTGATACCACACATATGCTGGATAAGGTGTTATAGGTTGAAATAATGCAGCACAAATAATGGCATTTTATATGCCACTTGATGTGGTTTGAGCTTGAAAAATTCACCATTCTTGTTACTATGACAGAGAATGTTTGCCACACCTTTTTTCTCTTCCAAAAAAAAATTGTGATGCGGACCTCTTGATCATGTAGTCAAGCAACCCCCAACGAAGTAGATAACAACCCGGAAAGTCGAAAAACCAGGTTTGATAGAACCTTAATCCAAAGGTAACTCTATACTGAAGAACCAAAGGTATTGGAAAAAAACTTTGATCCAGAGATAACTCTGTATTTAAGAACCCTAAGTATACGAATGATACCACGAAACCAGTTAATCTTTGATAAGTCTATGTATGATCTTTGTCTCTACAAAGAAAGGTTGTTTTGCCGCAAACAAACAAAAAGAAAACTCACGTTTATTCTCCAACTTGCTGCTAAAATTTGTAGCAATATAGTCTCTTCTAACTAACTCTAGTAGACCCCTTTTGGGTTGCAAGCTAATGGGCCTAAACTAGTAATCAACTAACATAAATTCAATAATGAAATAAACCCCTAAACAATGTTTAATGGGCTAAAACAAACCCAAATTAAAGAAATAATTATTCAACATTAAATAAATAAATAAATAAAATTGGATAATAAAAACAAAGTCTTCTTGCCAAAATTCTTCCATGTAGCTTGAATCTTCAATTTTTGCACATTCTTGACAGATTTTCAATTCTGATTTCAAACACGTCGTTTTCTGTTGTCTGGAAGAATTATTGGGCCTACCATAAATGGTTGGTAAACTTGAGATGTCTAGTTTACAGCTCAACTTGAATTGCAACAAAATTCCACTTGCAGCTCCGGATATATCCCAAACAATACACAAAGGCCTAGTCTGACAGATTTGACAAGATTTGTCTAGTAACTTCAACCCTCTAAATAATATGTTTCTGAATTCTATTTGACCTAAAAATTTATCAAAATATAGTTTCATGTGTGTAGTATCTCCCTGTAAAATTTTCAGCTTGTTTTGATATACGGTTTGAGAGATATGTTTGATCTTGCAAAACTAGTCAGCAAATATTTTAAGGTCAAATTCGGACGTGACTCGGTTCGTATCAAATTCCTTTCTCTATTCTCTTGTATGGGTTTCATAGGGAAATCCTCCTCCACACCTTTCTGCTTTGCTGATCAATGCATGCAATATTTGTAGCAATGAATAGAGGATTTGTTGTTAATTTGATGGAGTGCTTTTACCCGCTCATTTTTATTGGCCTTATTTGAGAGAGTTGAAAAATGTGTTAGCTTTATCAGTCATATATTTTTCAATCTCCATTCTAGCCTTCTCAAATCTTTGAGCAGGCTAATCAGTTTTTGGTCTCTTAACTGAAAATGTTATGTTACTGTTGACAGTCTTTTGAGAAAGCCCATTGTCTTGCTTTTGAAGTTATTGTCCAGTACAGAACCTATGTCCCTGCTCGTATGATCTTTTAATCGGAATATGATTTTTGGCTCATAATAGATTGATATGTTTTGCTCTGTCCTCTTTCTTGATGGTATAGCTACAATTCAGTTGTGCGAAGATTATTATAATATATGAATATTTTACAGATGGAAGAGGGCTATGGTTTGCTGAAGAGTGGTTTTGCTATGGCAAATATTTCAGATGAACAGATGGCTTGTATCCTGGATAGTTTATCATTACCTTTTAATTTAAATTGCTTTTTGCTTACTGTTTTTGAATGAGAATTTGTCTTTGACATTATAAGTCCTCACCAAGGAATGGTACAACAGCGTACTGGCACGAATTCGCATAAATGCATTTCGTATTGAATTGGCAGTAGGATCATATGAGGATCTTCTATCATCAGCTGCAGCCTGTATAGAAGCTGAAGCTGCTGTTGGAAATGCTGTGTACGTGCTTCCATCCTTATACAATCATGATTGTGGTAAGTTCACCCTTTCCTTGACATAATGCTGGGGTATATTATAAAGGAATAGTTCATTTATCATTTGTTTCTGATAAATTCATGCTGTTGGTAACTGGAGTTTTTGTTGAAGCATGACTATGCATAGTCAATTTATGATATGCAAGTCTGCAGTTCATCTTATGTAGTACTGTCTTTGGTGATTCTATTGATAAATCTTTTCTCAAATCTTGAAATTTCAGTCATTGATCGGAAAATCATATTGATCTTTAACAAGGAATTAATAAACGTAGTCTGTCCACCGTACTGAACTTACCAGGATTTTTTCAATTGGCTTTGCATTCAATCCTAACACATCTGCCATAGACCATGCCTGGAATTCATCGAACTGATCTATCAATTATTTATTGCAGATCCCAATGCACACATTGTATGGATAGACAATGCAGATGCACAGTTGAAGGCCCTTTGTGATGTTGAGGAAGGTTTGTCTAATGAAGTGTAGTTTTAATTTGTTGTCCTTTCCCCCCTCTATAAGTAGTAATTTTTTAATTTGATTTCCTTCGATGTCAAATATTCTGGCTATCGGTTTCAGATATTAGAGTTGAGAATCACTATAATTGTCTTACTAGTCTTTTTTATTAGATCTCCACTTCTCATGAAGGCTGTTAGCATTAGGGCTGTAGCTACTGTGAAGTCAGGGAGAGAAGTTGCTTACAGTCGAATGGTTTCAATGGATTTAAAAACTTTGTACATTGGTGAAGAACAAGAGAGATATGGCAGATGCAGATGAATAGATTTTCAAGTTTTGGGGAGCAAAAGGAAGAACGAGAGAGATGGAAGGCTAGGGAGAGTGTTGGTGGCTGTTTTGTTAAGTGAAATGAGGGATAATTTTGGGTTTAGGTTAACTGGTTAAGTATTTAATATGTATACCCCTCTTTTTGTAGAGATATTAGGCTCTTTTTGTCTGGTCCGGTTTAACGGTTTCAGTTTTTGAAACCGAAACCAAACCAAATCGAGTGGGTTTTATAGTTTTTAAATCGGTTTAGTCGGTTTTTCCTCTTGGTTCGGTGTTTTTGGTTTGCTCGGTTTTCTCATTGATTGGTTTTTGTTAACACCCCTAATTAGCATTGTTAATTATTACTTGTTTGCAAAAATGGATGCTTGAGATGTAACAAGGAAGTCGAGAAATCATTTTACACCTTTGAGTTTATGTGAAGTTTGTTTTGTGCAACTATTGTTTTGTCTCTACTCCCCAAACGACTTTTGGTAGCTAGTCGCGTGCTTACTTTGAGCAGTTACACGACTGCAATTTGTGGGTTGGGCTTGCCTGGTTGTAGGAAAATCCGGCAAACCTTGTCATGTGAAGGTAAAAATCACTAATAGCTTCTGTTGGTATCTTGCAGATGAAGAGCTCCGGATCTGCTATATAGATGCAAGTATGGATCATGATGCTCGGCAATCTTTCTTGCTTCAAGGGTTTGGTTTCAAGTGCAATTGCCTTCGGTGTTTGTCAGGGGATTAATGAAAGGCCATGCTTTTGCAAGAGAAAGATGTTGACGTTATGACGGCATGCTTGTTCGATCATTTTTAAGATGGTTTACAAAGGGAGAAAGTATTTCTTTTCTTACCAGTGTACCCAATAAAAAAGAATTAAAAATAAAATTTTGCTGTCCTGTTTTACTTGCAGCTCTTTGGTTTTCTCATGGAATTCTTTGGTTTTTTTCGTGAAAAATAAGAATGCGTTTGCCGGGAGTCGAACCCGGGTCTATTGCTTGGAAGGCAATTATCCTAACCGTTGGACTACAAACGCTGTTGCTGGAGTCTGAAAATTACAATTTTATAAAGACTTTG
>Ga0325410_1001003_pt1 | contig 30457 bp, 17 predicted proteins | sample PopdelMetagenome_16_FD_206182 | JGI IMG/M metagenome (GOLD analysis project Ga0325410, IMG submission 206182) | Populus deltoides microbial communities from Bellville, Georgia, United States - Xylem-PdIQD-R3 | ecosystem: Host-associated > Plants > Phyllosphere > Stem > Wood/Secondary xylem...
AATTTAAGAATAGAAATGAACAAAATAAAAATTTGAATTGAAATAAAAATTTCAAAAACTAAAGATACTAAAAAGAAATTCAAAGGAAAGTATGTAGACTATAGTGAACTTTCTCGCATAGCTTCTAATCAGCCACTTGATTTCTCCGTGTTTTACTCTTGGTATTTTTTAATGATTATAAAAAAAAAAAATGCAATCAAAGATAATAAAATTTTGATGATAAAAAAAATGTATTACTCCAAAGCATAGTGAAATCCGAGAGAGTTTATAGTGTTTTTATAATAATAATAATAATAATAATAGACTACTTTATTAGTTACTACAACTTTTTTTTAATCAAAATTATCTCTCTAAATAATTTATTTTCATATAATTTTCTTTGTTCATTTTTTCTCGAGACAAAGAAAATCCAAAATATTAACTAACTGTCTATGTTTGGTAACTATACGAGACCCCCGTCTTGACTCTCAAACTAACTTTCCGGGTTTCTCACACCCTAACTAACAATAAAACCAAACTAATTAATAAAAAAAAAAACCCCAATTTGCAAGGTTTCGAAATCTTTAAAAATCAAATGAAAAGCCCTTAAAGATTCTCTCTTTTTAATGATATTACCGGGGGAAGACCTCTTTGATCCTCGAAGTGACATGGACTCGTACGTCTCTCCCGTCGAGTCCCGGTTGGACTATGATTTCAGTTTCGCTTTCAATGACAGTAATTTCTCTGATAGGGTGTTAAAGATCGAGATCGTCGCTGGTTTGCCTGATGTAAAATCAGCCGGTGATGGCTGCTCTAGCATCACTGAGTGGGCCCGTAACAGAAAGAGAAGAAGAGAGGATGTCAAGAAAGATAAAGGTCAGTACTTCCGTTTTTTTTATTATTATTATTATTATTATAAAGTTTGGATTTCTTTTTTATGAATTTGGATGATTGGGAGTTACTTGGCTTGATATAATGTGTTTTTTGAATTGAAAGTAATGATTTTGTTGTTAATTGATAATTGTTAGCTTTACTAAATTGTTTTTGCCACTACGATTGTCATTTATTTTATAAATTTTAATGTGAGTTTGAAAATTACGTTGCCGAAGTGAGGAAATTTAGAAAATAATGTGGTTTTATGTATCAAGTGATGGCTTTGTTGTTAATGGGAATTATTGGTTTTCCGTAAAGTTTCAATCTTTAGCATTGTTAACTGTCATTGGATAATTTAGAGCTTTTAGCTTTGTTCTTTATAAAAGTTTGGTTTTATTTTTATTTTATTTTTAAAAAATTATGGTGACCATTTAATGGGATTTTGATTTAATGTGTTTTATGTATAAAAAATAATGACTTTCTTGCTAATGGAACTCTTAGTTTTACTTTAAAGTTCTTGTATTTAGCAATTTTGGATTCTTTGATCTTATTTGTAATAATAAAATACTATTACTTGTGTCTATGTTGATACTGGTTTTGCTGATTAGAATGTGGCTTACACTTTGTGGCATTTAGCTGTGGAAATCGTGGGGCAAAGTGAGGATGAGCAGGCACTGACTTGTAACATTCCCGACACAGAGGATACTGTGGCTTATGAAAATCAAGATGTAGAAGCTGTAGCCATGGTTGAGGGGTCTACTACAGATGCTCAATTGGATTTTCATCAACGTGGTATTTTTCTTATTTTATTCTATTGTATCGTCTTTGCTTTTGTTGGTCACTTGCATGCAAATTGTATCCATTGCCATGTTAAAATACTTTCTGTTTGCATGATTGGTTATTTACTTGTGTAGGTGATGCTGCTGGTCCAAGCAGTGACTCATCCTGGAGCATGGATTGTTCAACAGGTCTAAGAGTTAAGAGTGTACATATTAGCTCTGCAATATTGGCAGCCAAGAGTCTATTTTTTCACGAGGTGAGAGGCTGTGCCTTGTTTTACTCTTTTATTGTTTGAACTTTGTGCCTTTATAAAGTTATGTTGTTTCTTGCAGTTATTTTTAAATGGGATAAAAGAGTCAGCGCAGCGAGACGTTACTATACAGATACATGCCTCTGGTAAATACGGTAGCATTAGGTTATTGGCTGTTTCTGGTTACTAGTGCCTATTGATGGCCGCTTTTTTATAAATATAATTTTATATAGTTTTTTCAGTGTTAGTTATGCATCTATACACTTTTATGAGCCGTCATCATTTTCATTGTTTCTTTGTTCCAATCTCGAGTTGATGAAGTGGACTTTTTGCTGTTTTCTTCTTCCCCTGTTTGTTCTCCTGGAGCAGAAGAAGAGGCCTTAATGGACCTCCTCAATTTTATGTATAGTAACAACTTGTCAGCGAGCCGAGCAACTGCTTTGCTGGATGTGCTCTTGGCTGCTGACAAATTCAAGGTTGCATCATGCATGAGATATTGCAGCAAGTTATTGCGCAACATCCCAATGACCTGTGAATCTGCTTTGCTCTACTTGGACCTTCCTTCGAGTATTTTAATGGCCGAAGCAGCTCAGCCCCTGACGGACGCAGCAAAGAAGTTTCTATCTGTGAGATACAAAGATATATATAAGTAAGCCTCTTTTATTTGCAGCTCGATTTTCTTTGTAATTGATGGCTTGCCTGTTATTATTAGAAATTTTCTTTATGATTTTATGCCAATGTTGAATGTACTCATGTATTCATTTTGGCAATGCCCACAGCTTTTGCGTAATGAAAGTGGAAAGAATATTTTGAGCTTATTCTTGTTAGCTGCTCGCAGCACTAATTTCCCATGGAATAATGTGGAAAATGCATTTGAGCTTCTGTCATTTATTTCTTGAATTATTGACCCATGCTATTGAGCTTCATTTCTGGTTAGGTTTCAGGAAGAGGTGCTTAGATTGCCTTTGGCTGGTATTGAGGCTGTGCTATCCAGTGATTATCTCCAGGCAGCTTCAGAGGATACTATATATGACTTAGTGCTCAAGTGGGCTCATAGTCATTATCCCAAATTGGAGGAGCGGAAAGAAGTTCTTGCCAAACAACTTGTTCAACTAATCCGTTTCCCATATATGACTTGTCGAAAATTGAAGAAGGTTTTAAATTGCAATGACTTACACCCTGAATTTGCATCCAAGGTTGTGCTTGAGGCCTTGTTTTTCAAGGCTGAGACACCACATAGGCAGCATGCTCTTGCAATAGATGTACCCAATGCTGTCAATCGTCGCTTTGTGGAGCGGGCATATAAGTACCGACCTGTCAAGGTGGTTGATTTTGAACTTCCTCATCAGCAGTGTGTGGTGTACCTGGACTTGAAGCGGGAGGAGTGTGCACAACTCTTTCCAACTGGCCGGGTGTATTCGCAAGCATTTCACCTAGGTGGACAGGGGTTTTTCTTGTCTGCCCACTGCAACATGGACCAACAGGGCACGTATCACTGTTTTGGACTTTTTTTGGGAATGCAAGAAAAGGGATCAGCGAGCTTTGCTGTTGACTATGAGTTTGCAGCCAGGTCAAAGCCAACTGAGGGGTATGTCAACAAGTACAAAGGGAACTACACTTTCACAGGTGGGAAGGCTGTTGGGTACCGGAACCTGTTCAGTGTACACTGGGAAGCATTCATGGAAGATGACAGCAATTATTTTATTAATGGCATCCTCCATCTCAGGGCTGAGCTTACCATAAGGCAATGAGTTCTTACCTCCAGGACTCGGCTTGGGTTTTCCCTGCTGGCGTTGTTTGATCTATTCATTCCAGCGATGCCTGAAAGTAATCTGTCAACTATCCAAGATGCTATTTTGACCTGGCTAGATGAATTGTACATTCAGATACAAATCACACTGGGGCTCTCCTATTAAAATGCTTTGGCATTTTCACATGCAAACAATCAGGGAAGAGAAAAGAGATGAAAATTACTGTTAATTATGTTTACTTAGATAGGATGATCCTAATTACTGGAAAGTTACTGATTCTCGAGCTTTGACAAACAAGCTGGAATATGCTGGAGCCACTAAAGACTGAGCAATGTTTTTATCTTTTCATGCTCATTTCCTTTCGGGCGAGGGCTGGGGAAAAAAAAGGGGGTGGTGGGGGGGGGGGGGGTGGGGGGGATGATATGAGGCATTAATTTAATTGGACTTGTGATTAAGAAAAAGGTATTGATAGTATATAGAGTGAACAGAAAAAATAAAAGGGGGATAATAAGTAACTATGCAAATTGAGTTGTTAATATTATAAATTGAGTTGTTAATATTATACTCGAAAGAAAATGAAATATTATACTCAAAAGATTATAGTAAAAAAATAATTCATTGGAGACTTATTCTTGCTTTGTTATGGGTATTCTTCTATCACTAGAAAAAAATTATTGAGATGATTTTAAAACCATTAAAAAACATTGCACGACGGTGCATATAACAAAACATCATAACTGGAGTATTTCATTTTTATATTTAATAAATTAATTTAATTTAATTCAAAAATAAAATTTAAATAATAAATACTTATAGAATAATACATTATTAATTTAATAGTAATTAAATAGTAAATTACTATAATACTAGTTTAATTTGTTTAAGTTGAAGCAACATAGAAATCGAGCTAATTTTCTGTGATGATTTTGAAGCTGTTGCAGAGTGTTATAAATATATTCAGGGCTTTTTTAAGCTACATTGCCATTTGGCATCCGTCTAGAATTTCCATGCTAATGCCCTGTAAAAGAAGAAGAACATAAAGACCCTGCTTGGCCTCAAGCCATCATGAGACTCTAAGCACATTTTTCTAGTGCTGGAGTAAAATATTGTGCACACTGGTAGTCCACTGAAATTTCTCATCTGAGAAAATCATTAATCAGGTAACCCGTAATATTTTTAAAATGTTTTTTTTTAATATACTAAAATAATATATTTTTTTAAAATTTATTTTTAATATTATCACATCAAAACAATTCAAAATTATAAAAAATTCATTTAAAAAAAATATAATAATTTATAATCATAAAAATAAACACAACCTAGGTCCTAGACCTTCAATTTTATTTAATAAAAAAAAAAAAGGTATCATCGTCTCCTATGCAAAGTTAGGACAAGTAGGCTGCTATCATTGTTTTAGCCTTTTATGGCTAGTTGATAAAATAACCTATGAATTGTTGGTAAAATTCAAGTTAACTCTTGATCTCTTAATTTCTTTTATTTTAGTCCCTTAAGCTATCAATTCAAATCAGCGCACCACCTCTTCTCTGATAAAGATTAGAAAAACACGTCTCTATCTGTTACCTTTTAAGAGGAAACCTAACATAAGCGGTGTATTGTTTTGATTTGATAGTTTGAGGGATCAAAATCAGAAAATAAAACTTTTAGGGCTTAAATTGAATTTAACCAATATTTCAAATGTCATTTTACCAATTATCCTTTTATTAATTAATTACAGGCCACGCGCTAAGCTGCCTCCCCAGGAAGGAGAGCAATCAGCGCATGTTTTTATTGCTAATAATACAGAGTACAAACATTGCTCTCCGCGTGCTATAGGCTTATACTTTTTTTTCCACCGAAATCATTAGTCTAGAACTGTATTATTATTATTATTATTATTATTATTATTGTAATTTCTGATTGATTTATGCAAGTAAGGCACCTTCAATATTCCAAATAAGACTCCGTTTGTTTTTAATTTAAAAAATATTTTTAAACTTTTTAATTTTTTGATTTAAATTATTTTTTTAATAATTTTGTATTATGTTAATATAAAAAATAATTAAAAAAATTATTTTAACACTTTTTTTTTTAAAAATACTTTAAAAAGCAATCGTTACAACAATCTTAACCACCAGTCAATCTTTTTTCAGTGGAGTTTTCGGTAATGTTTAGAATTATATCACGTGGTATTTTTTAAAATAATTTTTATTTAAAAATATATTATTTGTTTATGTTTAATATTAGTATATCAAAATAATTGAAAAATATTCAAAATTATTAATTTAATTTTTTTAAAAAAATCAAAATTAGGAAAAATAGGATCCAATTTCCCTCCCCAAACGGTGTGTTAGACAGCTAATCATAATCAGATTTTGAAGAAATTCAAATGATAACACGGCTTGAAGTCAAACAGCATTGACCTCTTAGTCCTTCATACAGGGTCCCTCTATGAGCATGCTTAGAAAAAGCATATCATGATTCAAGAAAACTCCAATTGAGTTTCCAAGAGTTTATGCGGAATTATATGAGAGTATAGACCCCTCTTCATGCCTCTGATCTCGTCTTAATCCGAAAGCCTTCTCATTATATTCAAAAGACATTGCTGTTTACAACCAAGATCCAACATGAGCTTGAATATCATCTGGTTACTTCTCAGCTTATATTTTTCGCCATCTGTGCGCAGCTCAGACAACTATAATACTGATACTCTGGATGCATTTCTTCAGGATTCTGCTTTCAAGTCCTTGGTTCGACACCGGCCTCACACTGGTGCTTTATACAAGGCTTTGCTTCCTGCCAATCTATCAGGTGTGCAGGTCTCTATAGTAAGAATCAGAAGCCGGACATTGTGGAACATTGGTGCTAATTTCAGCAACTTTCGGATTCCATCAAGAACCATGACATTGCCACATGTGAGGAGGCTGGCTATAGTTTATCAAGACCTGGGCAACTGGTCTTCTTACTACTACAGTGTTCCAGGTTACTCAATGATCACTCCTGTTGTTGGTTTTATGGTTTTCAACGCGTCAAATGCAAGAGCCAAACGTATCGGGAAGGTTAGCCTGAATACAAGTGGAAAGGCAATAGTGATTCGTTTCGCCAATTCAACTATTACTGAGAGTATGATATCCTCAGGAGCAAAATGTGTAACATTTAGTGCTAGCGGGACATTCCACCTTGGTGAAATCAACCTGCTTAATGAATGTCATGCTCAAGATCATGGCCACTTCTCCATTGTGGTTCCGCAAGAAGAGAGGAGTGGAAGAGATAGAAGGAAGCAGAGTCTCTGGTATTTGTGGGTTATAGGTTTCGCGCTTGGATTCAGTGTAGTTGCATTTTTAGGATACTTTGGGATGGTGTCTCTGAAACTCCTGAAAACAAAGAAGATTCAAGTAATGGAAAGACAAGCTGATGAAGATTTGGTTCTTGAGACTATTTGGGTTGGCACTAGTAAAATGCCTTCTGCAACAGTAACAAGAACTCAACCAAACCTTGAGAATGGAGGTTTCTAATAGATCTACATACCCTGTCCTTTGATCCTTGCTTATATCTGGTCACCTCAGATTTCAGTAGTTTTTTTTTCTCTCTAAGATCTCAAATCTGTTTTTTGGCTTACAAAAATGGACATTGTTTGGAATATGTGAATTATAAGGGTACTATATTCATGAACAAGCTGTACTAAATACTTGCACACAGACACAGATTTGTTGATGAAAATAAAAAAGACAGTACTTTATTTAAGGCATAAAAGGCAAACGACTTAATTGCCGCAAGACAAATTGCAAATTAAAAATACCATATTAAAAATAAAATAAGCTACTGTGGTCTGATTAGCCTAGTCACCTAGGCAGAAACGTTGCCCATGATATTGGACAGTACATCCTTGGCTTCCCTCAGCAACTCAATGCTGGCGTTAAGCCTCTTACGTTTGGCTGCAACAGAAGGAGCCTCCTCTAACATCATCTCTAACTTTCCACCATTAGTAGCCATCAATTCAGTAACAATCTCCTTCTCCAACTCCTTGCTCACTAGATTTCGAACACAGAGCTGCAAATGAAGTGCCATGCAATCAACCAACCTCCTAGAAACAATCTTCCAGTAGGCCGTCATTCTCATTTTCAGGTCAAATGCTTGAGATAGAAGAGGCTGATACGCTCTAAGATTAACGATCTCTACCTCTCCAAAACCTTCAATCTTCATTTTTGAAGATTCATTTTTCTGAACTTCATCAATGAATGTCTGACGATGGGACATAAGCATGTTCCACTCATTCAAGTATTCAGGATTACAGGTGTAATCTGTCAGCTTCTCCATTTGAACAAGCTCAGAAACCCAATCAGTGGACTGCTCTCTCATTTTCACCATAAGATTCTGACATGCCCTTTTAGTGGTTAACAAAACTTGAGGATAGTTTTCAGTGTGGTGTCTCGAAACACACCAAACCACATTTTCAAAGTAAGCCCATGCTTTCTCAACAAAGCCAAATGGTATATGAGAAACCCTTTCAACTTTTCGTTGCAGTAAAGAGAGGAAGGCATGACGGGGAAGGAAATTGGGAAGTGCAATCGCTTTCGCATCGTCCAAAACACGAATCTCGTCCATCAGAAAGTTTCTAGTATGCTCACTTTCTGGGCAATTGAAGAGTTCATCAGAGTATTGGTTGAACATTTCAACCACTCTAGCAACGCCATGCATGTTAGGATCATCTGGATATTCATCATATTCACCTCTAACAAGGATTTTCGTCAGAGACTCTTTAACAGATCCAATAAATTCCATGAAAGCAGTCAGAAACTCAGCAACTGACGACATAGCCTTAGGCATCCTGTTTAGCTCTGTTACATTGCCATTCAACTTCTCATTAATCTTTCGAACAATCTCTGGCCAGCATTTAGCCATTATAGTGGCTTGAACCTGCATCAGTTTTTTAGCCAAAACAGGAATACCAACAATTGACTTATCAATCCTCGAAAGAAGAGGATGAGTTGCAAACAAGTTCGCTTCTTCCATCCGCGCATTATCATAAGATTCATCTCCAATACGATTTCTCACACAGACATAACCAAGTCCTATGTTCACATCATCCGCGGTAACTTTCTCGAGCAGCCCCTCAGGTGCTTTATCGGCCTTTGTAACCACAGCTAGAGTCCTCTCCCCAGTCTTATCTACTTGACGTGACATCCTAATCGATTCACATGTGGTGAAATCAACACTAGCAGGCAAAACATTGAGTATGATACTCTCTTCAGGTTGTATGTACTGCATGACAATTCCAGCAATCTGCTCATAGATATTGTCAGGCTGTCCATGAACAGGAACTCGAGTGATTCCAGGAAGATCAACCATTGTTAGGTCAGGAACACCATTCTTCTTTATCACCAGAGTTAATGGAGCATCAGATATGCCCTTACCACTGCCTGCAATCTCCTCGGTGGCAATATTTATGTCATCTGCAACATTGGCTTCATCTGTCTGGGTTGTTTTGCCATTAAACTCCAAGAACATCTCTGGTATGAGAGACGTATGATGCTGCAGCCTCATTATGAGGGGTACCCTAGTGCATATTCCTTGACCACGAGGAAGACTAATACCAGCAAGTGATTCAAGAACACTAGATTTCCCCGAAGACTGATCACCGACAACGACAATGGTGGGAAGTTGTATACCTTCTTTCATCACCATGAGGTGCCTCAACTGATCAACTGCATCAAGTATAGGACGAATGCGATCGTTGAAAGATGACATAAGTGGCACGCTATGGATTGGCGTAGGCTGATTTTCATCTCCGCCGACTATTGCAAGTAAATTTTCTTCTACACGAACGTCCAAAGATAATGAATCCTCTTCATAGGATGAGCTATGGAACCCATTTTTGCCTTTTGAAGGTCTACCAATACGCTTACCTCCACTCATTTTGTTGGAAATAGAGGAATACATGAGAGGTGGTTGTGCTAGTGTTCGGACGAAATGAGGATTTATAGGCACGTTAAGGGAAGGTGGTAAGGTGGAATGGGAACCGGCAAGCCTTTTGATTTCTCATCTCAATAATAAAAGGCTTGAATTAGAACACATCATTTACCTACCCTACAAATTGATGTCTTCAACTAGTAGCTGATTTACACTTTTTGGGAGAGTGAAATTATATTGGTTCTCATTAAATGCAAGTTCCTGGGAACTGAGAAGTGGGATATGAACTTGGCAATCACTAATGGCACCAAAAGTTCATCATTAAATATTTTTCTCTGAAGGATTCATGATTGAAAAAGTTATATAAACGAAGCAGCAAGTACACAACTCCCCAGTTCAGTGTCTCCTTGGTCCCATGAGTGGCTTGAATGCTGAGGTTTTAAATGAGATGCAGTGATCTTCACAGGGTTTGAAATGGCTGGCATAGATTACGCTTTTCTTTAAGTTCAATGTCAGACCTTTTTCAATAAATGGGACACAGTAAAAGTAGAGTAACATTATACTACAAATTAATTAAAATTAAAATTAAAAAAAAACTAATTCTCCTAAAAAATTTACTATTTGCCGAGACTTGGATTACTATTCATTCATTGTGTCATTTTGATTATTATTTTTTATTATTTTGAATAAATTATTAAATTATAAATTTTTTTTAATTTTATTCTTTTTTAATTTTTAGTCTTTTAGATTTTGTCCATTTTCTTTATTGTTATTTTTTTTAATAAACTATAAAATTACAATTGTTTTTCAATCTCACCACATTCATTTGTTTATCTTTTAAATTTGTCCTATTTTTTTATTGCTATTTATTTTGTTTGAAATTATTTTTTAGGTTTTTTTTTTTACAATTCCATCCTTTATGAGTTTTTTTCTTTCAAATTTAATCCTTATTCTTTTTATTTTTTTTATTGCTGTCTTTTTTTTAGAAAGTTTTTAAATTGGTTTTTTTTTCATAATTTTATCCTTTAAAATTAAATTGGTTGGGAATTAAGCTTTTTAATTAAATCCGGTTCAAGAATTTCACGGGTTGTGAGTTTTAGAGATTAGATCAGGTTTCGGAGATTTACATTGGTTGATTTGTTTTTTTTTTTTCCTTTCAAAAGCTAATGCTTTTTTACCCTTTATTTATTAGAGATTTGCTTTATTATTTTTTACACTTTGCTTTCTATGGGCTAAATATCGGGTTCATTACTAGAGTTACTGGTTTCAAAGGTTAAATTGGATTGACTTTTATTTTTTTATTTTTAATTCATTTATTTTAATTTCATCATTCAGTATTTAATTTATTTAAAATTGGTATTCCTATTTTTTTTATTTATTTCTTTTTTATTGGATTATCTTGATTATGTGTCCATAATGACAAGGTTTACATGTTAACCCGGATTAACTAAGAATTTTTTTTTGTTGCTACGTGGTTAATCTTGGGTTCAAGACCAGGGTCACCGATTTGAAAGATTAACGTAAATTGATTTTTTTTGGGTTCTTTTTTTAAATTGAATTATTTAAATTTTATCATTTAACATTTGATTTATTGAAAATTAATCTTTGTACTTTTTTTTTCATTGCTTTTCTATAGGATTATCTTGATCATTTTTTTCTTATAATTTTATCCTTTATAAGTTTTTTTGCTATCAAATTTGATTTTTATTTTTTTTATTGCTATTTATTTTTCTTCGATAAATTTTCTAAATAGATAGAAAGCCTATCAATTTTCCTATCAAATTTATCATCTATAAGATTAAAAAATATTTTTAATTATAAGTTTTTTTTATTCTAAGGTTAAATTTGTCATTTTACCCTGTTAGAGATATGAAAAGACCAAAAAAAACCCTCTCGAAGTTCAATATTCTTTAATTTTAAAGGTATTTATGTTATTTTACTGTAAAAAAATTAAAAGATAAAAACCCCAGATAAAAAAGCCTATATTTTTTTTGCTTTAAGTGGAAGGAAGTCATTTTACTGGGAATTGTTTTTTTACCCCATAAACTAAACAATTATTTGGCGTAGAGAAGAGCGAAAAAGACAATTAACTGTGCTAATCCAAGTGAATTGTCTCATAAGCCACGGTACATCAATTATCTCTTTTAGGATTTTTTTTTTAATTATTTTATAATCTCCAAGACACTGATTGTTTCTAAGAAAAGAGAAATGCCCATAAAACTCAATAAAAATTACTCTCAGCGCTATTTATTCGTCATGTGTAGCAAAACCGGAGTGATAATCAGGACTTGTGAATGATGGAGTTACCATTGAAAAGTTCTCAAGTTTTGATAATAGCATTACTTTGGAACATTTTTTAGTGGAATCTTGCTACAAAGAATGAATAATAAATGGTCACGAATTCTTCAAGAAAGAAGAATGAAAACAGTGGCACAGAATGATTTTATTGAGTGAAATCGTAGTCGATTTAGTTCATGAATGTGTTCTTAAAAATAATTCGTGTCATGGAGATCCATCCTTTTTTAGCGTAGATTACTCGCTTGACGCTGGTTTTGTACCATTCACACCACGATGAGTGCATGCAGACATGCATGCGATGCAAATAATGAGCTTCGATTTGAGAAGCAATCTTCTCTATTAACAGCAAGGCATGTATAGCAGGAAAGCATATCATCAACTTGGATCCTGTAAACCTAAAACATTAGGATGCTACGGGGTTCCTTGACAGATCAGAGCACTCCGCTTCACGAAACTAATTCAAGACAAGTGAGATGAAGTTTAGCTGTGAATGCATGAACATGGTATTCCTGTTCAGGGAGGGGATCTTTCCAAGTGAAAAAAGAAGGCATGGCTAGCAGAAAATCAAATCCCTTGCATCTGCCAACTCTGCAACATTCATGAAAAAATGAACAAATGAAGTGAATGAAACGAACAATCTGCCATCCATAACCACCATGATCGACTTTTACTTGCATCCAGAGAAGAAAGAAAAAATGGAGTGAGTGAAACCAAACAATCCATATTGGCACAAGCCTTGTGGTAGTTATTCCATTGAAATGAGCAATTAAAGTCAAATGATTCTTATAATCAAATAAAAAGAACAGAAAAGGTCGAATGATTCTTCACCTCACAAGAAACAATCTCTCAATTTTTTCAGAATAACCATTTATTTAACAGAGAAAAAAATCCCTAAATTTCATATCTAAACTATAAAAGAAATAAGATTTAACAGCAATTGAACGTTTTAGCAAAATGACATCTGACAACCCTACCAATAAAGCTCCATGCCCTCTATTCTGCCAGTTAATGCAAAAGCAAGAGAAAAACCTTCTGGTGAATCAAGCAGAAGTTGAGCATCATGTCAGGTTCATAGCAGATCATACATGAAAACCAAATATTTCCATGGAAAAGGTTTTGCATAAACACACAATAAGAAGTAACCCATGGTATACTGCCACAATCACCTTAAAGAATAGAGGGCTCAACGGTTTGTATAGAGTGCTTTCCCTTCTCTCTGAACAGAGCAATCAATATCCAAAAACTCAACAAATCATCAAGTGTTCATTGACTTAAAAAAATAAAAAATAAAAAAACTCCAACAGCTAACTTGAACTTATGATGAAGTTAACATTCCTGCCCAACAACCACGTTTTCACATTGCAACCAACCTTGTAACCTATGATACATTTGTATCAGAATTGTTTCATAAACACATAAGATGCATTCGAACAGGTTTATTTCTAGAAGGACATACACATACTTACGTAAAGTATGCAAATTACAAAGTTTCAAATCAAATAGCCTCACAAGAGTTCGAAACATTATTCAGGAGCAAATAAGCAAAATCTAAAAGGCAGAACTCAACTCTATCGTGCCTGCTGCAGATGAAAAACCAATTTACTGAACTCAAGAGGCATGCATTTCTTATTAACAGTAAAATCTGCGAGGCTAACCAATAACTGCAACGAATCCTCTCAAGGAAACATACAACCATAGTTCAAAGAGAAACATTACCAACGGCCAATTGAAACAAACAAACAAATAGCCAACCGACTCATGAACATGCTCAATTGAAAGCTCCAAAACCAGCATTGCTCTTACGAGCAAGCTTTGTCCACTCGGTATGAAATGCCCCTGGACGATCAGTCCTCTCATAAGTATGAGCCCCAAACAAGTCCCTCTGAGCCTGGACAAGGTTTGCTGGCAGCCTAGCACGCCTGTAAGTATCAAAATATGCAAGACTAGCACACATCCCTGGAGTGCTAATTCCAGCTGAAATCGCCAGACCCACGACTCTCCTCCATGCCGCCTGCCTCTGCACCATCTCCCTCGCAAATTCCGGGTCCACAATTAAACTAGCCAAGCTAGGATTCCTCTGGTAAGCCTTTTTAATCCTATCCAAAAACACAGCCCTAATAATGCATCCACCTTTCCAAATCCTAGCTAACTCACCCAAATTCAAATCCCACCCTTTCTCAACACTCTTAGACCTCAACAAATTCATCCCCTGAGCGTAACTACAAATCTTCGACGCATACAATGCTTGCCTCACATCATCAATCAACCTCTTCTTGTCAATCTCACTCTTAACACTCCCCATTTCCTCCTTCAAGCCAGCTTTTTCCAAAATCTCGGCCGCACTCTCCCTCTCCTCCTTCAACCCACTCAAATACCTACAATCCAACGAAGCAGCAATTGTAGGCGCAGCAACAGACAACTCAGCAGCTTGCTGGACAGTCCATTTCCCAGTCCCTTTCATTCCAGTTTTATCCAATATCTTATCAACCAGATCCCCGTCAGCCAAATCATCCTTAACTTTAAAAATATCACTCGTAATCTCAATCAAAAAACTCTCCAACTCCCCTCTATTCCACTCCCCGAAAATCTCAGCTAATTCGCCATTAGAAAGCCCACCAACATTCTTCAAAACATCATAGGCTTCCGAAATCAACTGCATATCTCCATACTCAATCCCATTATGAACCATTTTAACAAAATTGCCAGAACCCCCTTCACCAATATACGTAACACAAGGCCCATCATCAACTTGAGCGGCAACACTCTTCAAAACAGACTCAATATTATTATACGCCTCCAAAGACCCACCAGGCATCAACGAAGGCCCATGTCGTGCACCTTCTTCTCCACCCGAAACCCCCATACCCAAATAAAGAATCCCTTTATCTCCCACTTCTTGAATCCTCCTCTCAGTATTCTGATACCACTCATTCCCGCCATCGATGATAGTATCACCAGGCTCCATGAACTCGGTCAAAGCAGAAATCGTTTGGTCAACAGGGTTTCCAGCTTTGACCAAGATAATGATGGATCTGGGGCGTTGGATTGAGAGAACAAAATCACGAGGGGAGTACTGACCAGTTAAAGGAAATGGGCCTTCGGATTGGGCACGGTGATGGGTTTCGTCGACTTTGGAGGTGGTTCTGTTGTAGACTGAAATTGGGAAACCTTTTTCAGCAATGTTTAGGGCTAAGTTCTGACCCATCACGGCTAGACCGGCTAGGCCTATTCGTGAAAGAGTAGAGGCGTCCATGGTGTAGAGAGAGAACAAATGGGGTTGGGGAGAGGGAGGGGGAGAGAGAGAGAGAGAGAAAGAGAGAGAGATTTTAAGGGGAAGGGGAAGGGGAAGGGGAAGAAGAGTGGCGGACTTGTCGAGAGGGTGAAAGGTTAAGTGGCTAATGTGCCAGCGAGAGGGTGTCGTGACTGTCGATGACTCCCAGGGGTTGCTGCTGGATGGTTTGGTGAGCTTTTAACGGTGTCGTTTGTGGTGGTTAGATATTTTGTTTTTCAAATCTTCTTTTTTCAGTGGGACGTATAAGAGAATGACCGAAATATCTCCATTTTAAAATGATATAGAGATATTATTATAAATAAAAGAGTAGATTTTAATTTAATTACTATCACGAGATAAGTTTTGAATCTAATATAATTTAATTATGTGACTATTAAAATAGATATTTATAAAAAAACTAATGATTTAAATTTTAGAAAAAATATATTTTATTAGGCAAATTTTCTTTTTTTATTCATATATTTATTTTTATCTTGACAAAAAAAATATGTTTTTTATTAGTAATATTTTTTTTAATAAAAACTAAAAAAATTAGAATAAATATTCATAAAAAATTCAATGATCTAAACTAAGAAGGAAAAAAATATATTTCCTCAATCAAAAACCACTTTCTTCATATATTTATATATTTTTATTTTAACAAAAACAATTTTTTTTTATCAAAAGCATTTGTCTTTTAAATAAAAACTTATCATGAAATAAAAAATAAATTTCAATAAAAAGAATTATAACTTGATAATTTTTATGTGATTTTGGAGAAATATAAACCAATAATTAATCAATGAAAATTATTAGAAAAATAAAAATAAAATTTATTCTCATTGAATAATTTGCATTTCATTTCATATATAATAATTCATAAAATAATTATTAATATTATTATAAAAAAATATTTGAAAAAAAGGCACAATTGAATGATTTCTTAAAAATCATTTTAAGAATTTTATTTATAATGAATTTTATTCTAAATTAAAAAATAATAATTTTTAAAAACATTGAATGAACATTTAAAAATAGGTGAACCCCGGCTTTCATGTGTGACCCAAAAAAAAAACTCAATACTTCAAAAAAAACTCAATGCTTCTAGATTTTTTTTTTATTTTAAAATGGACGGGCGACACTTAAATCCGTTAAGGGTTTTATTTTAATAGAACAAATGATATTTTATCTACCTAGTTAGAAGATATATTATTCATTTTATTTTTTTTATAAAAAAAATAGATGATACATTCCATACTAGTTAGATCAGGTTTGAATCCTAAAAAGTATAACTTAACTGATCAGTTTATAAATTTACTTTCTAAAAATCACTAATTCAAGTTCCACAAATCTCAATGCAACTAGAGGCTTATATGGTCGTTAACTTCATAGTCTATGAGATTAGTTGAGGTGCACCCAAACTAGCTCGGACACCCCCATTAAAAAAAAAAAACAAGTCTAAGTTTTTTATCACAAAACCCTATTTCAGCCATTTTTAACCTAAATAAGACTGGCCAGGTAAGAAAAGCCAGCACTGCAACGTTGACGAATGAAGTGAAGGTTGTTGCTTCAAATGAGAGATACCTAAAAATATATATAAACAAATATCTTAGTATCACGGAAGTTTTATAGAAAATGGAAAGAAACTGTTAATTTTGGATCTCTTACTCGATTCAGTATTCTACCGAGAAGGGTTGAGTCATAAAAGGACATTGGTGCTCGGAAAAAGAGAGGTCAGAAGTGTAGAGAAAATAGATTCTGAAGCCACACAACCCAATTGAACTGTGAAGAACGATCGGATGAGTAAAAGGACTGCTAAGCTACAACCGATCATTGAGCAACCTGGGAACAAGTCTGCTCTGCTTACATGAGAATTCTGAATGTTGGCAGCCAACCAGTAGGTTTGTATAATTTGCCCAAGTGTGAATATGATGTGGGCTATAGTTGACAAGGAGAAATAAAGGATGCCCTTTCTCTGACTCAAGTGCTGTTTGTAAGGCTTGAAACCTGTGTACGTCACCTGTTTCTCGTTCTTCTTGCCTGATCAGTTGATCCCTCCAAGATGCTCTTAACTTATCTGGAACATGAACTTTCTGGATTTCTTCCCCTTGGGAAGTTGTGGCTCGTTTGCTCGCAGCATACTCAACTTGTATATCAGGACCAGCTGTGTTCTTGTGAGCATTGACGAGGTCTTGGAATTCTTGGCTGGAAGCCATCAACTGGTCGTAAGTATCAGATCTTATGATTTCTCCAGCAGACATCAACTGTCAAGAAGTTGAATAAAATGATATTTTGCAGCTCATATTAACAAATTGGGATGATACTTCAATAGTTAAAAGGATAATGGAGAAATTGGCAGCAGGATTAGACGTATCTAACCAAAATAGAATTGAAAGCTGGAAGGAAGTCGATTTGGTGGGTCACAAGTAAGACTGTCTTTCCAGAAAAAGCTCCAATCACATAATCCTGCAACAAGCCACACTAGCTTTAACTAAAAACATCCGGAACTTAACAATTCAAGATTGCATAGAGATGAAAATTACATTGAAAAGGCTTGTTGCTGTATGCGCATCAACAGCGCTGAAGGGATCGTCCAAGAGATATACATCGGCATCCTGCAGATAGAGTGCACGTGCAAGTTGAACCCGTTGTTTCTGTCCACCACTCAGATTGACACCTCTCTCTCCGATCTCAGTGAGGTCTCCAAACGGAAAACTCTCAATGTCCTTTACTAGAGAACACCTCTCAAGCACCTTTTGATATCTTGCTGGTTCCATTGCAGCCCCAAACAGAATATTTTCCTGTATTGTCCCCGTCCGGATCCATGCAGTCTGAGAAACATATGCTATCTTTCCATAAACATGAACCTGGAAAATACCTAAGGTTTCACAATGTCCTAGTAGAAATTTAGTATTTATTAGTAGTTATTTCATGGAATCCGTTAATCACTCACGTGGTTTTCTCTTGCTGTAATGAGATTCGAGTGAAGTAATTGTATGCAACAAATTATATTATAATAACAATATGAAGTGCTCATAAACTTTTTATAATTTTTAAAATAATATTCGTTTTAAAGTAGAGGAACCACATGTGCTTTTCATCCCTTCATTCTTCTATATTAACATTAATATTAATTATAAAAAAGGTGATTTTTTTTTTTACTATGTACAACTTCACAAAACATTATTCATTGCAACGATGTTTTTTTTTTAATTTTATTATTCAACATTTAATTTATTAGAGATTGATTTTCATAATTTATTGTAGTTTGTTTTCTATGTAATTATTACAGTCTCATGACTCGTTTTGTAGTTTAACCCGATTGACTTAGTTTTTTTTTAATTGTATTTTTTTTAATTTTATTTTTTAACATTAGATTGATTACGATTTAGGGTTTATGATTTTTTTTATTTACTTTCTATTAGGTTATCTCGGTTTCAAGACCCGGATTATGAATCTTGCAAGTTGACTCGAGTCATTTTATTATGTATTTTTTTAAAATTGAGTTTTTTATTTAGTCTTATTGTAATAACAATACCGAGGACAAATACATTCTTAATTTTGGAAATACTAGAATTCTTTTTAAATGTGCCATGTCGCAATTTCTATTAAAATTCCGGCAAAATTTCTCCTATAACAAAATATTCAAGTTATCAACTTAAACTTGTTTCACTTCTATACAGATTTTCAATTCCTTCATCATTTGTATCATAATCCACATCAATTAATTACCATTAATTTCAATTCATCCAAATAACATCCAATTAATTATATAATATTTTAATTATAAGGTTGGAGAATTTATATAGAATCTAGCATACATAATAAAGATGAAAAGTTAAGCATTAATATCTACATACTTAAAACAAAATATATTATAACCCAAAATGAGCGTGATATAATTAATCTATGTGAACAAAAAAAATAAGATAAATCTATTCCTGACATGGGTGTGATGACCCTATCAAATACAATAAACAAAACATAAACTAGTGGAAAAGTTAATAAACAATTATTATATCAGATAATATAACGAAATTCCCTTTTTATTTTCATTAATTTCCAATTGAAAAGTAAGGCATTTCATCATGTATTCCTTATCATTTCATTTTCTTTCTTACTCTAGTTACTAGCATTAACATCATAATGAGATTAATCACCCATTACTCAGGCCAACTAATCAATGTCGATATCAATTCTAATTTGATATAATTAATCATCACCTAAAATATGGTTAATCATGTTATCATTAGCTTCCATTTTATTGAATAATTAATCAAATTCTTAAGTGCATGTCAATGCTAATACACATTGACATCATTAGCCTTTACCACTTTTTGGATCAGTTAATCAAGTTCATTTTTATATTTTCCATTCATGTTCATGTCGATATCAATAAACCTTATTGGTGTCATTAATCACCCGTATCGAAAACGACTAATTAAGTTCATGTAAATGTCGATATCAATATAACATATTGGTATCATCAATCTCCCGTATCGGGAATGACTAATCAAGTTTATGTAAATGTTGATATCAATATAACCTATTGATATCATTAGTCTCCCGTATTGGGAACTACTAATCAAGTTCTTTATAATAATTGACATCATTAGCCTTCATTTTTGGTATGAATAATCAAGTTTTTCATCCATTTATTTTTTCCTTTAAATTTAATGTCGATATTGAACCAACTGATATCATTAGTCTTCATACCATGGATGGCTAATCAAATATCAATTCTTCTTTCATTTTTTTTTCACCAATTCATTTATTTTTCAAAACCAATTTAGAAATCATAAAGAAGTAAAATTAACAATTCTATTGGCATAATAGTTAACTAAGAATAGGTGTTAGACACCTACTTGCCATACATGATGATCTTGCACCTCCTCCGACATGTGGTATAGTTGCTAGAATACCCTCTGTTAACACAAGACTAATTTTATTACTATCGTTTCCATAAAACTAGGAATCATATCTAGGTTCTAAAATAACAATTCTCATTATTTCTATATAATACATGGAATAAATACCTCTTTCTCAATTCATTTTATATTTCCAACTAATTTAACACATCACACAACACATTCATAGTTAAATAGGAACTTTCATCCATCATAAAGAAATTCACCATGGAAGTCCTTGACCAAATACATCCCCTTTCATTTTAAGAAACCATGTGTTCCTTTTTAGTTTTTCTTAACTTCCTTTTCTTTTTATAAATCAATTTACCTCATCACATGCAAAATTCCACGCAACATTTAAATCAATTTCATCCCCCCTTTTAAGGATTCCATAGGCCGAACCTATGTTATAGATGAGTACACAAGATTTTCTTCAAGCTTTTATATCATTCACTCTTATCCTTCATTTTTATATCGATAGTAACACAATTCAATCCAATTTTCATAACAATTAAAATAATTAAATTTATTTCCCCATTTGTCTAGGTCGAAATTCACTCACCAAAGGAGAAGACATGTTTTCTTTCTAATTTTCCACAATTCTCACTTGACACAAATCTTATTCTTGTCCAAAAACATAATTCTAGGTTAAAAATATCATTCCAAACAACACAATACATTAAACTCAACTTTCCATAATGTATACATCATAATATGCTCATAAACACATCACAACTTCAATCAATTAATAAATAAGGTTCTTTACCTCTCAACGATGATAAATTAATGGAGGAATTACAAAGAAACTCAAGTTTCTCCTTCAGTACTCTTCACTCCCCCTTTTTACACCCTTAAAAAACCTATAAATCTTAGGCTTTTCTCTTTTAATCCATCCAAAATCTCTTTTAACCTCTTAAATCTACTTTATTTTTTTATTTGTGTGTTTTCCCCTTAAGAATTTGGTAAAGAAATAAAAAAAATCATCTTCCTTTTATGTTTGGTTAAAGACCACAATGCCCTTATACTTCATGTGTTTTTCATTCAATCAGAATCATGTCTCGCCCCGTTTTAAAATATCTATCTAAATATTCATTCATTGAAAAATTTCTTTTCAATGATTTATTATTCTTTTCATTTTAAATATTTAATTAACCCATGTCATTATTAAGTCTAATCATATTTGTTATTATGAAACATGTGCTGTCAACCATATTGAGTCCTGCAAACTCCATCGTGATGACATCAAAACATGTACAACAGATAAGATAGATAGAGATCTAATGAAAAAAACAAGACATAAACATGTGCAGTTAACAATATTCAGTGAAGAAACATCAAACATCTGTTTCAGTTTCAGGGAATCCAGAATCTCTCTCTTACCTCACGGAATCTTGTTTCATGCAAATAACACCATATTCTTTATACAAGACAAAAACTACTTCCTCGCATGGTTTGCTATATTATTACTTTTATTATCACTAATAATTAGTAGTACCACCACCACCACCACCACCACTATTATTATCGAGTCTTTTCCTGGGCAAAGAAAGAAAAATTTCACCATTCAATTATATTCGTAAATTTTTTATCTTGATAGTGACACGCACTGCCTAAATTCTATTTATAAATAGCTATGCCAGATATATATTTTAGGACCATTTCTATTATATTCCTATTACCTATCTAATATGTTCCTATTATATTTCATTACCTATTATATTTAATTAATAGACTACATCTAATTCATTTAGATTTATATAATACATTTAATTTATATAATATTTTTATATATTTGATTTTTTATTCCATTTTATTTGAGTAGAATTCAAATTTTTATTCATTTAGAATTTATTAAAAATGTAATTTATAATTTCTTACAATTTATTATTATAAATTAGAATTTAGAATGATTTACTATTATTATTATTGTTGTTGTTGCTGCTGCTGCTGAAATAACAAAAAACATTAACATGATTTAAAGGATAAAAATACAGACCATAAAAACTTTGATAAAAGGACAAATGAAAAAAAATCAAAAGAAAAGGGACAAAATTGAAATTAGTATTATTCTTATTGAAAAAAAATCAAAAACACGATATGAGAGATAAAATTGAAAACCATAAAAACTTTGACAAAAAAGCAAAGGAAAAAAAAAGGAATCACAAGTAGAAGGATCGAATTGAAAAACTTACATTTACAAATTAGAATTGAATGATTAAATTGAAAACAAATAAAACTTGAACAAAAGGGAAAATCGAAAAATCAAAAAATAAAAACTAAAAGGACTAAATCTGAAACACCAACAATAATAAGGACCAGAGTTGATTTTCTAGGGTAGGAGAGAGAAATAAAAGGGAAAAAATAAAGGGTCATTAATGACAAATCGACCATCTTTAGATATTACGCGTCAAAAATAAAGGAAGAGAACATCAAAAAGAACCAAATAAGATGACAAAAGATTATTTTACATTACCGGGAGACGCTGCATGCACCGCTCAAAGTGCATGGTGTCTCTTGTGCGGTGGAATGTAGACACTGATTAGCAACTTTTTGCATTTAAAAATTATAAATTAAATGGTTATATCTATTACAACCATTCACCAAATATATCAAAGTGGTTGCTCCTGATACGCTCTCCCCAATTATTAACACAAAACAACTAAAATATATCGGAATCCACTGTGTACATACTTGTAAATTGTTGTTCATTCACTGTACATTTTGTCATTTTTCTTCATTTTGATTTCTAGATTTTATTTTTTTTAATTTCATCTTTTAAAGTTATGTGTCCATTAGTTTATGTGCTTAAATATATCTTGATATATTTTCTCTAGCTTAGCTTACCTGATGTGTTATTAAATGTTCTAATATTAAATTAATCACCAATTTTATAAAAGAGTTTAGCTTCAACTAAAAAAACAAATTGTGATATAGATTATCAAAAATGACACAAGAAAAGAAATATAGGCCCTTTTCACAAAAGACATGCAAAATCTCTATTTGATCCCTCAAGTTTTATTTTTTTATTTTTAGTTTCTATTCTATAAAAATAATTATATTTTGATTCTAAACTTTATTTTTGTCATGTTGCAGTCCTTTAAATTTAAGAGATTATAAAAAAAGCTATTGAATGATCGAATTCTAACCATCAACAACTTTGATTTTGGTATTTATAAATTCAACTTTAAAAGATGAATTAAATAAAGCTAAAAAATTAGATATGAGCTAGAAAAATATTTTTTCTTCGGTTTGATTTTGAGTGTAAGGCATATTAAAGGGTGTTTTAGGATTGGTAGTGGGGTTATTAAGCTTCAATGGATGATTTTTAGGTGAAGATATTTATAAAATTGAGTAATTGAGTTTTTGAAATCCAAATACATTAGAACTTGATTTCTCGATCATCAAAGGTCATCAAAGCTTGGACGAGGTAACAATAAGTCGTCTATCCAAGCAGATGAAGTATCGTCGCCTATTATGTTTTACTTTTGAAATAAATCCTGAATTTTTTATGGTAATATTGTCAATTAATATAAAAAAAAGTTATATAAATATAATATACATCATTTTTTTTAATTTATCATTAATATTTAATGAGAATAGTTTTTTTATATATATAATTTTCTCAAATTAAGTTTTATACTTCTGCGTTATAATTATAACAATATTTTTATTTTTTATTTTTGAATGAAATTTGCTTCTTATATGATTCCAAGTTTTTATTATAAAAAATAAAGACATGTTTTTCTAGAAAATTAAAATATAAATAAAAAAAATAGGGTCTTATCTAAATAAATATTTTTTTCTTATCGATTAAAAGCGAATATTTATTTTAATTGTTCTAGGTTCTCTAGATCATTAAATAAACATGAAATTAAAAGAAAGCCTCACAAATCTTACTTAGGTAAGCATTTATTCATAAGCTAGCATTATCAGTCACGGCTGTTTGCGGTACGAGACCAGTATTCTTTAACAAGCTGCCCAAATAGTGATCCTTCCTTGTTCATCAGCTTCAACGGCTCATCATACTCTACCAATTTCCCTGTCAATGCAAATGCACACAAATACACGATGCTTTTAAGTTGAAATGGAAAGTATCGTTCTTGGCATTGATAGTTTAGGATATGCAACTCACCATCACTGATCGCAAGAACCATAGTGCAGTCCATCACAGTCGGTATCCTGTGCGCCACGGTTATTACAGTGCAGTCTGCAAATTCAGCTCTAATAGTTTTCTGGAGAAGAGAGTCTGTTGCGTTGTCAATTGATGCAGTGGCTTCGTCAAGCACTAGTATCCTGCTTCTCTTTAACAATGCACGTCCTAAACAAAATAGTTGGCGTTGTCCCATGCTCCAGTTTGATCCATCTTGTGCAACTGCAATATTCGAGAAAGTTAATGCCAGACAATTCAAATGAAAGGAAAATACACGTTCGTACTAGGATTCTTACCAAAAGAATTCAGGCCTTCTTCTTTCTCTTGAATGGCTTCTCGAAGATGACACTTTTCAAGAACCTTCCACACATTCATGCGAATAAATGGGTTATACGAACTACATGGATGGGATATTATTTATGTGATGGATTTTTTTTAAAAGAAAAAAACCGCATTTCAGGAGCCCATTATGTTTATGTGTGCAGACATTTGATATGCCTTTCGTTGTGTAACAATGGCGCAACACAAAAGCAGTCAGCCATATGGAAGAAACTGTAAAAGAATTTCTATCATTCAATAACATGTCAGGAGAAACTTTTTACCTCCCATATCTCTTGATCTGTATGCTTCGATAAGGGGTCCAGATTGTATCTGACAGAGCCGACAAAAAGTGTTGGATCTTGTGGGATGACTGCAAAATGAGATCTTAGATCGTGGAGCCCGATTGTGGAGATGTCGAGGCCATCTATAACTATTTTTCCCTCAGTAGGCTCCACTAAACGGAACAAGGCGCTTATGAAAGTTGTCTTTCCACTTCCAGTCCGGCCAACTATCCCAATTTTGTGCCTTCCTTCAATTGTGCAAGTTATTCCCTGAAGAACTAGTGGAGCATTTGGCCGATATCTAACCTGCTTGATGTCATTTGGTGTAAGTAATCATAGATATCAGTTCTTGAATAGAAATTGAATATGCTTTCGATCTTTACCTTCAAATTGAATATTTCCACTTTACCAACAGCAGGCCAGTTGGTGCTAGGTCGGTTGGTCTCTATTACCTCTGGAGCTTCACTAGGAATATGCATGTATTGTTCCAGTCTTTCTACTGAAATGATTGAATTTGATACTGAGCATTGATATTGGGCGGAGAAGACGAGGAATACGTTTAATGAAAGGCCATATGACAGTTCCATTCCAATAAACCCTGTCATGACATTAACAAAAATCTTTGTTAGTAGACAACAATGCTATAGAAATCTGTGTTTCTGGACATCAGTTACATTTTAAAGCATGCACAACAGAATGTATTGTTCAGATTCCTGATGGAGGCTCAAGAGATAGTAGGAAGGCATATATCCATGAATTACTGCAACCTTGAAGTACAAAAAAACTATAATTTCTCTGTACGAGAAGTAGTTGGAAATTTTAATTTATGACTGCTAACCAGATGCAGAAGCTGTAAGATGAAGCAATATCATGGCAAGAGTTGACGATGAAAGAACAATTGCACATAGTAATTCCAGCCGTTGGATCAGCCACTCATCTGCAGTAAAAGTGTGAAAGTATGGGCTTGCATTTCGGTCGATGAGGTCGAGATTCTTCGAAAAAAATCGAGCTTCCTCCCCAAAAGCTCTGATTGTCATGGCTCCTGCAATTGATTCAGCAAGATGGCTTGCAACCGAGGACTTGCTTGTGCCATTGATTCGCATCAACTCTTTTGCAGAAGCGAAATAATACCTCTATTTGTTGAATGAAAGACAAAAGAGCATTTAAAATTGTCTCATCAAAAAGTGTGATACTAAGAAATCATTACAAGAAACACACGGTGCAAAATTGGTTTCATTTTTTTGTATATTTATCACCTACAAAGGAGCATACAACGTGTTTCCAAGTATGTACAGTCATTTTTATATTGACATTAGGAACCATGTCTCCAAATTTTTTATAGGAACACAACAATTAGACATTCTAGGGAAACCATTTCAAGTCTCAAGCTTCTGAAAAATGGTTGCAAGTTTGAGGCTCTAGAGCCGGCATTTCCAGCAAAAATGTTAAGGGACCACTTTCAGGCTTTCCTTCTCAGGATCCCACGTTGATGAGAATATAACTTGGTAATGACCTTTTATTATTAGAATCTAAGGTGAGATAATGCAGTTGCTTAGTGAAATTGGCGTGGTATCCAGATGTTTTCTTCAAAGAAACATGCAGCAGGATAATGTGGTTGCATTCAATCCCTCTTACGAGAAAGCTAGCAAAAGCTGTGGCAATTCTGAACACAAATGAAACTAGCTATGTGTACATATTGTTAAATACCTGCAACACAATATTCAGATAAATCATGGGAATGATGACAAAAAGGACTGGCCAGGTAAGGAAAGCCAACACTGCAAAGTTGAAGTATGTATTCATGGTTGATCCTATTGCAATGGTCAATCTGAAAGCCACTTCAAGGTCAATCACGCTCAAATCAGATGATACCTACAAATATAAACACCATATCAGTTTGGAGAAGCTTTTCAGTCCAGGGAAAAAAAAGTTATAGTTATGAAAACCTTACTCGACTCAGTATTCTACCCAGAGGTGTTGAATCATAAAAGGACATTGGTGCTCGAAAAAGAGAAGTCAATAGTGTGGAGAAAATAGATTCCGAAGCCCCACAGCCTAATTGAACTATGAAGAATGATCGAAGGAGTAAAAATACCGCCAAGCTACAACCGATCACTGAGTAAACTGTGAACATGGTTACTCTGCTTACATGAGAATTCTGGATGTTAGCAGCTAACCAATAGCTTTGTATCACTTGACCAACAATGAATATGATGTGGGTTATAATTGCCAAAGAAAAATACAGGAAGCCCTTTCTCTGACTCAAGTACTGTATGTAAGGCTTAAAACCAGTGTCTCCAGATTCTCTTTCTTCTTGCTTAATCAGTTGATCCCCTGAAGGTGCTCTTAACTTTTCTTTAGAATGAACTTTCTGGATTTCTTCCGTTTTGGAAGTTTCAGCTCTTTTGCTGGAATCATACTCAACTTGTGTGTCAGAACCAGCTGTGTTCTTGTGTGCATTGACAAGGTCTTGGAATTCTTGGCTGGAAGCCATCAACTGACTGTAAGTATCAGTTCTAATGATTTCTCCACCAGACATCAACTGTCAAGTAGTCAAATAAAATGATAGTTTGCATCTCATATTAACAAATTGGGATGATAAATAAATAGTTAAATAGGATAATGGAGAAATTGGCAGCAGGATTAGACGTATCTAACCAAAATAGAATTGAAAGCTGGAAGGAAGTCGATTTGGTGGGTCACAAGTAAGACTGTCTTTCCAGACAAAGCTCCAGTCACATAATCCTGCAACAAGCCACACTAGCTTTAACAAAAACATTCGGAACTTAACAATTCAAGATTGCATAGAGATGAAAATTACATTGAAAAGGCTTGTTGCTGTATGTGCATCAACAGCACTGAAGGGATCGTCCAAGAGATATACATCCGCGTCCTGATATAGTGCACGTGCAAGTTGAACCCGTTGTTTCTGTCCACCACTCAGATTGACACCTCTCTCTCCGATCTCAGTGAGGTCTCCGAATGGTAAAATCTCAATGTCCTTTACTAGAGAACACCTCTCAAGCACCTCTTGATATCTTATTGGTTCCATTGCAGCCCCAAACAGAATATTTTCCTGTATTGTCCCTGTTTGAATCCATGCAGTCTGAGAAACATATGCTATCTTTCCAAAAACATGGACCTGAAAAATATTGAAACGGGAGCTTTTAGTAAAGCTTGAGAAGGATCTGTAGAAGTGTAGTATACACTAGATTTATCATTATTACTTACTATTCCAGTAATTTTTGGAACTTCTCCAAGAACTGCTGCCAAAAGAGTTGATTTTCCTGAGCCAACCTCGCCACAAATTGCAACCTTTTCACCTGGTTTAACCACCACATTTATGTTTCTTAATGTAGCCTTCGATGAGGAATCAATGCCCCATGAGATTTCAGTGGTTCTGATTAAAATAGACTGATCAAGCTCTTTGCCATTAAGCTTTTGCCTTGTAATACTGTTCCCCAATTCTGGAGCTTCAAGAAACTTCACAATTCTATCTAGTGAGACCTTTGCTTCAATGAAGACTCCTGCAACATCTGGAATCAACCTAATTGGTTCCTGAACAATGCGCAAACATGCCAGAAATGTGAATACACTACTGGCAGAAACTGGAATTCCAAGAAGGTAGCATGCCCAGAAAGTTATGGCTGGCACCATAACAGGAGATGACCAAAATAAAACCATATGGTACCCTTTTTGCCATAGAACTCCTGATATCCACTGGAATTCTTCTTTCCTTAATCCATCTACAACATTCTTGAAATGTGTTTCCCAGGCATACAACTTCAAGATTTTCATATTTGCAAGTGCCTCTGTAATGGCCTTCAGTCTCCTATCTTGTGCCACCATGAGCTTTGTCAGATACTTGTGCTGTAATTTGATTAATGGGTAACTTGAAAGCACAAGCAATATGACAGTCACTAGAGCTGCCAGAGTTGCCAGCCCAATGGAATAGTAAACAATAGCCAAGGCAAGACACAATTGAATGCTTGTTGCCCATATTTGATGAAACCAAAATGGGAACTCACCAATTCGATAGGCATCTACAGTGACATAGCTCACTATTTCACCAGAAGAATGAACTATTTTAGCAGCGTTTGAAAGCCGTAGTTGCTTTTGATAGATAGCTGCAGATAACATGGATCTCACTTGAATCCCAATCAGTCTGGTTCGAAAGCGCCAATGCCTCTCTGACAGAGACTCTAAGACTTTTGCTAAAAACAGCCCTGCTGTTAGCACATAACCCTCGTATTCGAATGCTGCTTTGCCTTCTGCAACATCAATGAAGGCTTTTAAAAACAACGGGCCAGTAGCCAAGGATAGTACCTTGATCAGCGCAAAAAACCCAGAAATTAAAATTTCTTTCCAGTGCCAGGAAATGATTACTGAAAGCATAGAAATGGAATCAGACAATCCATTTTGTTTTCGTGTTCCCAGCTGCCCCATATACATTAAGTAGCAAGTCTTTGCTCGATCTGCCTTTCTTACCTGTGGAATATCTCCATCCTCGAGGATTTTCTCCTTACCTTTCTTCATTAATGGATTCAACCACCAAAATGACATTTGACTGAAAAACCCGGCATTGGCAAAAGGAGTGATATTGTCGTTTGAACTGATTTCACCGTTGGCATTGTCTTCCTCACCTGGCAGAGGTTCGTAGGATGCACCGTCGCTGATGTCTAAATCAGTGCTTTCATAACTTTGTCGCTTGAAACCACAGAAGAGGAAAAGAATTGCCCCAGGAAAGGATAAGATATCCAAAAGCATCGGAATTGACAAAGTTTTGTCTGAAATCGCTCCCCAGATTGATGAAAAACAGAGAAATCCAGAAAACAAAAATGTGATAATTAAACAGAACTTCACTGTTGCGATTTGGGGAGACGGTACTTTTTTCAGGCTTACCAATAAATTTACTAGCAACCATGTGAATCCCTGGAATAGTATTACCAGCCACCCATGAAGTGGTAAGATGGTTTGATCTCTACCAAGTTTCTCAGAAATCATCCATATTCCCCAGCCTAAGTATACCAAACCCAAAATGCCATTAAAAATGGCTGAGACATATATGACCGGAGAGGAAGGTTGAGACTGCGATGGAGCAGCAATCTTCCTTGAGACTGATTTACAAATGAAGATAGATAAGATAATCAACAAAAGCAGAATGTCAACAGAAATGATCAAAATGTGATGGCTGCATGAATATGGGCTGATTAAGCTTGAAATGCATTTCTTCGCAGCATTGCACGAACTTTCAGAATCATCACAGAAGACTGTCCAGGGACCTAACTTCATGTTGTTTCTCGTTAATTTGTTAGATCTGCAAACAAGGAAAAAAGGCCACTGATTCAAGCTTTGGTACTTCTAACATCGCTATCTTATATGTCTAAATCGAAGGCTACTGATTCGAGCTTTGCATATATGGATAATGTGTGTGTGTGTGTAACATAGAAGGATAAGATGAAATAACATTTGTGACTCTGAAACAAGACACAGAGAACTGATATCCAAAATTCTGAATAGCCTTTTGTAGTCAGATGCCTGCTATCTAACTATCTTAGGCATTAGGATACACCCCAGTGTCATACAAAATGAACCAAAAAAGGACAAAATCAGTCTAATGCACTTTACCACTACCTTAAAGTAATGTTCTTAGTTTGGGGAAAAAAGTGCTATACAGAAAAAGAATAAG
>Ga0325410_1001004_pt1 | contig 30450 bp, 28 predicted proteins | sample PopdelMetagenome_16_FD_206182 | JGI IMG/M metagenome (GOLD analysis project Ga0325410, IMG submission 206182) | Populus deltoides microbial communities from Bellville, Georgia, United States - Xylem-PdIQD-R3 | ecosystem: Host-associated > Plants > Phyllosphere > Stem > Wood/Secondary xylem...
GAAATTAAAATTATAGAAAAAATAAATTTTTTAATTTTAAATTCTTATTACTGGATACTATCTAGATGAGTTATCAATTTTTTTTTTTAATTGTTCCTGGAGCGTACATGTCACCTCATGTGTTTTTCGGCGGCTGCTTTAAAATGAAAATTTGCCAACTGACGTGAGCAGATTTTGGAAATATTGGCGTCGGCAAATGCTGCCACTGGAGTCTAGACAGCATCTTTTTACCTCTGAAGGTTTCTGTGCGGTCTTTTTCAGGAATCACGAACAGAATGATTGTAGGGATTGAAGATGCTATTTTTTTTTTTTCTTGAGTGGTACTTTAATTGCACATGCAATTATTGTTAAAGAGTAATGTAAATTATTCTAGTTTAATCTTATTCTTTATCTAATTAAATTAATAAAATCAAACATAAATTAATGATAAATCTATAAAAGTTTTAGGTGTTAAAAAAAGCAATAAAAAACCATTCTCGGAATCTCAGTTTAAGTTTTTTATTTTTTAATTGAATTGGTTCTTTTACAATTTTATAACAGAAAATAACAAAGTCATTACTCAAATGACTACTGCCAAGCCAAGATAACATGCCAGAAAATATGCTTCATATCTCTGCTGGACAGGAGAAGGTGAGCTAATCCATGAGTTTGTAACAAGGACGCAGTAGCAGAAAAATAATATATACAGTTAAGATAATCAAACTTCTATTAAGGAAATTAATAGTCAATCTCAAATTAAAAAGAAAAAAAATCCAAAGAAATAATTGAGTCACTATATGACTACCTGGAGATGGCAAATACAAAAATTAATGTCTAACGAGCAAGTCTAGTTTGCATATACAACAAGATGAGGTCTGGATTTAACTTTTAAATGTTTGAAGACCAACACTATCTGCAGAATCCCTAACATTTTGCTTTCGATCCTTTGCTTCACTTTAATTACAGCCGCTGCTAACACAATACAAGGGGTTTAGTGAGTATAATATCTTAGGTAAGCGAATAGGAGTGCACAATTGAATTTCAATGAGATGGAGGATACACCGCTATGAATATAACTGTGCACTGTTAAATTGGCAAGGATGGGCCTTTCTACAGAAAAATGAACCTACCTGATTTCCAAGCTAAGGATCCACGAGCAAGTACATGCCTAAGTGTCATAGAAGCGAGAGCGGCGTCTTCGAGAACTGTGAGATACAGAACAGTAAGTATAAAATTATAGGAAGAAAGTGTTAAAGAGTGAGCGATTGCTAGAATTTTATTCTGACAAATGAAGTGGTCAATTGAAATAACTAGCTTTACATGCATGGCTTGTACCACAGATACACCTCAAACCCATTATGACCTTGTTAAATGCTTCTAGTGCACATGGTGAAGTTTTGCACCCAGCAAGAAAACTACCCAGGACAGCAGAAACCAGTCCTATTATATTAAATAAGGTTGATTAATGTATCAGAAATGGTTGAAAAGTGCATTTATTGTGCTCTCAATTTATTTTACTTGGTGACTGTCAGATGTTCATTTGAATTCACATAAAAAAAAAAAAAACAAGATGTAAGAAAGAAGGTAGCTTTATTGACCTGCGATGACCAGAACTACCCCTGGAGGAGACACTTGAACTTGGAAACTCATCATCAGTCTCGTCTAATCTGTATTCTGCAAAGTCTACAGATGTTACAGAGCCTTCATCAGAATTTGAAGTATCATAACTTGAGTGGCGACTTCCTCTCCTTGTATCAGCTATTCTTGCCCTTCTTCTATTTCTTGAATTTCTGAAGTTATCAAATACCTGATACAAGATACAAGAAGTCCACCAGTTACCTTCATCTCCAGGGAAGTCCTCAAACTCATCTCCAGTATCATCATCTCCATACTCAATCACATAGTCTCCTAGAACAATTCCACGAGGCACTTCTGAATGTATGGTGCTCAAAACATCTATTATCTCAGATGACTGCTGAAAATTTTCCCAATCAAGCTGCCGAGCAGGGTCAATTTTTGAAGGGCGAGCATGTGGGTGTTCTATTTGAGCATGTTCATGTAGTTCAAAATATGTTCCCATGAATGTACATTGTTCTTCTGCGCAACAACGCTTCTTCTCATCCAAATGTAAACGAGCCTTATCAACAACAACCCAACCTATGACTTCACCTCTACACAACGGACAAACTAGTTTGGAATTGCTATCTGCTACTGCTGGCTGAGTATTTGTTGCAGGAGTTGGATCAGATGTTGAAGGGGATGACAAACCACTTGCACTTTTAAAACGACCCAAACAATTTGAATGCAAATGGTCTGTATCACATACAAAAGGCTGGCACCCTTTATCATAAGATGAGCACTGGAGGAGTACACAATTGTGAGGAAAATCCAGGCATATAGGACAAATCACATCTTCCCAGTTGGTATTCAATTGAATATCTTCTATGTTGATAGTATTGGCAGGGTTACCTCTTAGAAAATAAGGCTCAAAGGCCATGATCAACCCCTCCAAATGACAATCTACAAGGACATTAAGAAAACTCAGAAACAGACAGCAAACTAACTGAGAAGAGGAATGTAGCAACTACTGAGTATGGTTAGCTAAGCTCCTATGCAAAACACAGATATGAAAAACCACAATCTTGTATAACATGAAATGCAGAAAGCTTCACATAGAACAAAAAAGAAAAGAAAAAACAGTTGACAGGAGTTGTGTGGAGACACGCCAAGGAAAACATGCCAGTACCAAGTTGCTTTGTCAACATTATCATTGTATCAAAGTAGCAAATCAGTAACTTGTCATCTTCACCACTTACCTTTCCACTTTCAGTAAGAAATCCCCACTTGAACCTAATAATTTCTAAATATTTTATAACTTTGAATTGACCAAATCAACTTAATTCCTTTTTTTAGTATAACCTTCAGATGCGAAACTTGAACTCAAGAACCACTGTATTATCATCATAACAACGTCCATAAAAAATTAACGAATTCACACTCACCCTGAGACTTAAATTAAATGTTTCAAAATCAAGACTTCCTGGATAATTCCCTTTGATCAAACTAGCCATGCTTAGTAGCGAGAGCATGCATTAGCATCCACGTCAAATGGTCATCAAAATTGATCAATCAATCAACAAATCCGTACTATTCAATAACATTAGAAACCCAATAAGCCTATCAGATTCGCAAATATTTTTCTCAAAATTAACAAACAGAGAAACAAATTAACCAATTCGAAATCAAGGATCAACAGCAAATAATTAAAAAATATTTATTAAACTAACATTCATCAAAATCATCGTAGTAAAACAAAAGACAACCCAAAATCAAGGATTTTCTTTCCATAAATATATAAAAACCAGCTGATCAAGTACAACTTAAAACCAATATACGTGATCAAAATAACAAAAGAAAAATTTGAAGTGTTCTAACCTTAAATAGACAGCTACTTTGGGACTGAAATGAAAAGCCCAGATGGGGAAAAGACCAAAGAGATTGGAGAAGTCAGTTTCGGGAGTAGGTAGGCCCTCTCTTCCTTCTCTTCTCTTCTCTTCTCTTGTTTCTTCACTTGTATCTGTCTATGTGACTGAAAGGTAAAGTCTTTATTTTTATTTTTTTGTAGTTGCCATTTTTTTACTTCAATTTTTTTGGTTATTTTCACTAACAAGATATTGCATAAAAGGTCACGAATCAAGATAACTCGGTGACGTTATTACCCTTTTCCATGCATTGACCATAACTTCATGTAATAAATAATGCATGATCTTTTTTTTTTAAAAAAAAAAAGTCTTGGAAACAAAATCTTTGATATCCCATGCTCCTTAATTACACATTATTGCTATTTAATATTTTAAAATGAATCACAATTATTAAATTCGCTCTAATTTGAGTTATGAATTAAGTAAGTTTAACCCTAATAAATCTAAAATTATATTGTTTTAAAATTTTATAAAAATTAAAATAATATTATTTAATTTTTTTAATAAAAAAGTTAAACTGTATTTTGAAAAAATTATCTAAATGGAAATGTTATTTTGAGAAAGAAATGAGTATGAGTTATTTTTAAAATATAAACCATAGAGAAACTCAAATTGAATATATAAAAAAAAAACTAACGAATAATTTAGCATCATTTTCGGTAAAAATCTGAAAACAAAAAAAAAAATTTGTTTTTATTTTTATTTTAAAAACCATCAAAAAGCTACAGTTGGATGTCAACCCTTTAATTATTAATAATCTAACTCAATCCCTTAATTATTATTAATCTAACTCAATTATTCAATAAACAGAACCTGACTCGATCTGAATTTCATTTCAAATTATTTTAGAAATGGACTTGAATGAACTGACTTCACCTACTGATCAAACACATGCCAAGCATGCACGGCTCGATTCCTTTATTTAATCCCTAGCATGAGGGAATCTCAATCTCATATTTGCTTGCATGGTCCCAAATGGCCTTCAATGGCAAAACTAGCAGCATCCACTTCATAGCACCTTTGACAAGATAAATTAATCGAGGATAGTGGTCAACGCAAAACAACAAAAGAAATAGTATTGGGATTGACAAAAACTAGAGGTGGTTAAATTTGACCTATGTTAATGAGAGATGCATTGAAAAGAATAAAATAATTTTACATTACAACATAGGAGGCTGCCCTTTTTACAGATGTATAAATACTGATGCAACCCACAGACAAAATGATCCATCAAAACTCAAAGATTAAGCCCCCCTGTGTTGTTGTTACATGTGTTTTGGGAGGTTGCTCGAGAGCCTGTCGCCAGATGTGGCGAATTCTAGCAATGAGACCTGTTCACATCTCAAACACTGAGGTTTCTTCCTCTCATGGTTGCTAGCTATTCCTGATCCTCAATTATCCTTGTTACAATTCCGACGGCAACGGTTTTCCCTAATGTTCTCAAAAAGGCCCTTCCAAGAGCCCTGCAATTCGTGAACTCTTCCGCACAAACTGGTCCATCCAAAGCCACCTGAAATTAGTGGACAGACAAATATGAGATCAATTCACGGATGTTTCTGCATCAATGTTGACAGAGAATTTATCGTTCATGTTTTTTTTTTCAATTCACTGCTATTTCTGTGTAAAAATTGATGGAAGAAACTATCATTCTTTTTAATTCAATCCACCTCGATTATGGCACTCTGCTTTGAGGTAAGACAGCGAGGTGCCTTCTTTGACACCTTGCCGGTCTTTGGATCAAGTACTGATATTATTTTAACAACTCTTGCAGCCTCCTTTGCATGGTGTATGTGGAATTCCAACTGCACATTTGAATGATCAGATCATCACTGTAAAAGAGAGATGCTCTGGAACAAAATTAAAACAAAATTAAAAAAACACATCTTCATAGAGACGAGCTTACTTGAGAGCCAATGACAATTGGGATTGTCAAAAAATCTAAGACGAGCACTTTCAGCTCAAAATGTTTTGCAACTGCAACAGGAAAGTCAGGATGACATAGAACACCCCCAGCCATCACATTACTTCCATCAATACCTTGGAGGCTGACAGTCACGTTATCTCCCGCTCTTGCGACTGCACAAATCTGAGAGTCCCGTTCTAGGGTGCGTACTGTCCCCACATCTCCTGATGGCATAACTAAAACCTGCATTCCACCAATTAAATATGTGGTTAAAGTACCAGCACGGATAAACAATGGCCAAAACTAAAGATAAATATAACCCCAGCAGGATAGGTATTATTAACACCAAAAAATCAACCACCGGTATAAATTTGAAGCATAAGTAGTATCTGCACTTTATAATGGACATTCAGTAACCCAACATTATATTTTCAGGCTAGGGAACTAATCTTGTCCAGGAGCAAATGTCGAGACAACAAATCAGTGGCCAGTTACAGCACCAATAAAAAACAAAGGGTAAGAACAGTAAATGTGAAGATGGTTAAATTCTGGGTCATTAATGATCCAGAGACAGCCTATGATCAACTCACGAATGTCTCAACAAATTTTCCCATGTTATGCAAAAGTCAACATTTAAAAACACACACTAAGGAACAATTCTCACATAGTTGAAGCATGAACTCTCAACTCTCAAGGAGAAAATTGGTAGCATTTCTGTAAATTTCTTCAACCTTAATCACATCCTTCCGGGGAGACAGCAAGAAAGAGGTCAGAAACTTTCAAGTGAAGACCACCAAAAGTTTTGGGATCTATATGTGCACATTTATTGGTACATATATTGAACCTAATTATTGAAGCCTAAGCTTAATGCAAGGAATCCAACTGCCCATACTAAGAAGCACTGGTATGATGGGTTTCTATTAGGAAAAATGCAAGCCACCCATCCAATTGATTTCTCAATGATGAACCATATCACTTGTTTTTCAGAAAGTCTAAAGTCAGTGTTATAACAAGAAGTAGCAACCTTAATGCATACCTTCAATCCACTCCGAAGAGCACCAGCCTCCAGTTTACCGCAGGCTGACACCTGCCCTTGTGAAGATGATTTAACTACATCACATATGGGCATGAGAAGAGGTTTTGAGAAATCTCTCTTCAGTGGCTGAAGAGAATCAATTGCATCCAACAGATAAGATCCATGGTACCTGCAATTCAGTTACCTAGATAAATTTTCAACACCCCAGAAATAATTTTAAGATGCTAGTGAGACTTTTTTATAGCTCCTATTACAGAAAATATTTCTTGTAAATAAATTGAAAGCGAACTCACCAGGATGATAAACGAACATCAGAAGGAGCTGCAACTAAATTTTGATTTTCCACTGCACTCAACGGAATCCATGACACCAAGGAATCCTTGAATCCACAAGAACGAAGAAATGTTCCAAGTTGTGTTCCAATCAAATCAAATCGGTCTTTGGAGTACTCTACTGAGTCCATTTTGTTAACTGCAACAATGATTTGGTCAACCCCAAAACTTCTAATAAGACGTGCATGTTCCCTAGTTTGCCCTTTGCTGTCCATTCCAGCTTCAAAACCCCCAATGGAGGCATCTATAACAAGGATGGCAGCATCGGCTTGTGTTGCGCCAGATATCATGTTTGGGACAAAGTCTTTATGGCCTGGGGAATCAAGCACAACAACATGATATTTTTTGGAATCAAAATAAGCAACAGCGACTGTCATAGTTATTCCCCTTTCCCTTTCTTCAGGACTCTCATCCAATGCCCAAGCATAAGCGAATGACCCCTTGCCCTGTTTGAATTACCAAAAAGAACCAAAATCAAGTATTATTGTGATTGTTTTTTTATTTGAACAGCACATCCATGCAAAGAAGCAAAACCTTATTAACATCACCTGTAACTTGGCCTCCTTTTCATATTTGTGCATTTCTTTTTGGGTTATCCGTCCCGAAAGATGTAGCAGTCTACCTGAGAGTGTTGATTTGCCAGAATCAACATGGCCAACCTATAATTATTTATAGATGAAGTTTATCATTAATGCAACTGGTAACATATCCTTATTGAAGATATTAGCAACAAATTCCTGGAGTGTATGACTAAACCAAAGTTCCGACTTACAATAGCAAGATTCAGTTGTGTCAAAGCATTTTCTGATTTGTCTGGGAGCATCCATTCATCAGGTTGATATTGTGCAGATGACTTAGGCCTCTTGGCACTAGCCTTATTTGAGTTTCCAGATTTATCAGACAAAGACATGTCGTTCAAATTACTTGTAAGACCAAGAGACTTGCCCCCATTTATTGAAGAATTGGTATAACCAACACTTTTATCTTTGGCCTTCGGCATCAATGAAGATGTGCTATCTGAAATTTCATCCCTTGATTGAGTGTCAACTACGCCATTCTTGTTATGATTGCCCTCATCAACACCAGGCCTGCCTTTTGAAATAGAAGCAGAAGAACTATCAGAACTTTTGCAACTTGGTTGCGGAGCTCCATTCATTAAATGATTGCTGCCATCCATGTTACCTTGTTTGCCTTTTGGAATTGAGGCAGATGATTTATCTGAACTTTTAACAGTCTCAGAAATGAAAGCAGATGCATTTTGAGATCTGGAGTTAATAAGGTTGGCTGCAATAAAAAGGCAGCACAGGAACAAAGATGAAGCAATATTATATTCACAAAGGAACTGGAAAGCTCTTGAAAATAAGCTATTTTTACTATATTGTTGTTTTGGAAAACAACAAGGAATATGATGAGTATGCATATATTACACGCACACACATGTAAGAAATATATATTATGTTTATGCATGCAAACCAACTAAGTGAATGCCAAGTTATATACTGTAGGAAATTGCAAGGCAGGTAGCATATTCTATCTTCACATATTTCAATAGGAAATTGTTCTATCACATAAGAAATTCAAGGCCTTAAATTTGCAAGTTAGGACACAATTTTTTATTCAGACTCAGCCTTCTCTTGATTATGTGTTTATGGCAGACCATACAGCCCTGATAAGAGCAACTCAAAATAAACAGTTGAGCTATAATGTTATGCAAGTTATTTCCCTGTGGTACTCAGCCGAAAGGGGTAGGATGCTTTGAATGAATAAAATGCCAGTACCCAGATGTAGTCCACCAAACTAGATTCCTGGAAGGGAGAAATTGTAGATACTCATAATTGCACCAGGCAATGGCAGCTATACAAGCAAGATGGTACTCTTTTTTTTCATTCCTAACAGAATTTAATCTTTTTAGAAATCAAGGAAATAAAGTTTTTGGCACCGGACACAAAGTGACCTATCAAAATTGAAAATAAAAGGATACCTTTAGATCCAATTTTGGAGGATCGTAACCCATTAGAAACCATGTCATCTGGAGATGGGAAATCAAACTTGAAAGGAGCTGTATAAGTAATATACGCAACATCAGTACACACACAGAAGCCACAGATCTAATGATAGTTTTGAGAAGCAAAATGGCAAAATGACCTCAAAAAACAGCCATCAGCTGGATATATATATAACAGCTTCATCCAAAAGGATTCTTAAGTTAAAGAAAATGGGTCTTTAATATCTACTGATTTCATCAATTCATCCTGTTATAAAACATGTTCGGACCTATATCAAAATGGGAGCGGTTATGGGGACTAAAAGCCTTATGGAATTCATCAAATTTTCCTTGGAAATTCCCAAGCTTTTGGAAGTTATTGCCCTCCTCTGTCACAAAATCATCATTCCGCCGCTGAGCTACTACAGCCTTTTGTGGTGTCTGATGTGGCAATGATGCAAAAAGAGACTTGGCCATAATGGATACTCCAGAATCTTTGCATATAAAGCCAACTGCATGAAAGAGATCTATTCTATAAACGGAGAACCAGCTTGAAAAGGAAACCTAAATAACAACATAGATGCAAGCTGACTGCATTGTGATATCAAACCAAAAATGATATCTGACTTTGTGCACTACCAAAAGCATGCCTACTATGTTAGTGTCTAATTTATCCAGGAAGAAAAGGATAATGTGAGACAAAGCAGAAAGCAGTTAAAAAAACCAAACACAAAATTTCCTTACATGTTCGTGTCTAAGTTATTCAAGAAGCAAAGCACAATATGAAAAGAATTAGAATGTTATGAAAAATACTTTTCCCTTATTCCTTATTACAAAGAAGAATAATGGACGGAACCAATCATAGTACTCCTATAATTAACAAAGGACACTTGCATACCTGTTCCCTTGTCATCCTTGAGTTTTCCAGGGACAGAACTTCGAATAACACCGCAAATATCACATGCAGACATACTCTCATCATTATCATAAGTGCAAATCGGGCAACTCCATACCCGAACCTTATCACTACTCGTTTTTTTCTTAGGCTCAGGTGCTTCAACTGTTACACAAATAAATTCCAAACAACCAGCAATTACAATATCAACAACTTGAAGAACATCAACATCATATCCCCTTCAATAAACATAAACTTATATGTACATAATCCTATATTTCTATGCACAAATTCAAAAGCTTTTTTCTATTCTTGCACTCATTAAGAAAAAAAAACAAACAGAAAAACCTAATTAATTCATTAGAAAGGTTATTTGGATAATTGAAATTGTAATTCGAGAAAATCATAAATCAAATCTCTTAAAAATCCAATCTTTTTCTCAGTGATTTTCAACATACCTTTCCTTTAGTAATGCTGCCCAAAAAATAATTAATATAACGTATCTATACTAACCTTGATCTTCTACATCATAGTCATAGTCATAATCGTCGTAATCATCATAATCAAATCCGTAATTCCCTTTACGCGGCATATTAATCCTGCTAAACACAAATTAAAAAAAATAACTCAGCATTCCAAGCAAGTTTTGATTTTGATCTGAAAAAGTGAAGAAATCACTGAAATTTTGGTTTGGTTTTCCGGGATTTTCTCGGAAACCAAACAGAGGAGAGTGGGATTGGGAGGATGAGTTGGAGAACTGGAGATTTTTTAGGGTTAATGGACTGTGACCTGTGTGAAATCGCAGTGGCAAAGCAAGCAAGCAGAGCCTAGAAGATGCTTCTTTTCTTTTCTCCTCTCCTCCTCTTTCTCTCTCTCTCTGTTTTTGTTTCTCTCTCACCCCATCATAACATACATATATATTACTGGTTATGAAAGAGATTTTAATTTAGAGTGGATTTCAGTTTTGTTTCAATAGATTCATCAATGTTTTACTTCTATTCTTATATATATTTTTTAATATTACCATTTTAATTTTCCAAAAAAAATCAATATTATCCCTAAAAATAAAATAACTTACTTTTTTAAATTTTGGTCCATGGATTAAATAACTTACTATTATAAGAATGATAAAAAAGTAAGAAAAAAAATAAAATTGAGAAAAGAGAGAAAAACCAAAACTTTTAAAAGATAAAAAAAAACTATTTAAAAAAAATGAAAGAAGAGAATAATTTTTTTAAAAAAATCGATATTTTTGTTTAATAATATTTGATAAAAAATAATGTGGAGTAACTTTTAAATTTTCTTAAATGTATCATATTGATATGGATGGTATGTTCTTAAGATTACTTAAGGAAAAAATTTAATTTTAACTGTTGTGCAAGTTGAAGATAAGAAAAAAATCTATTTAACTCTGAAATTCTGTAATTCGATTCATAGTTGTCAGTTCATGTAAGTCTGTTTGGAATTGACTGAGAGTGCTGGGAAATGTTTCTGTTTCAGCTCTTTCTCAACATAATGATGAAGTTTTCCAGTTAATCTCAGCAGCCCCTTGCAAGTAATCCAAAAACTGTTTCTTGATAGGCGTTTTGCCAGGCAGGTAGTGTCCAAATACACAACTCCATTGTAGTACTTGCCTGCCTACAATAGAGAGCTAGAAGGCTGAGGAGGGATCTAGGAAACAGCCGTGGAAACAGGGCAGAAGCTGCTGGCAGCAGGGTCGGTGCAGAATCCTTGCAGGGGAGGATTTGCAGCACCTGTAAGTCGGCAACCAAGGAGAGATTTCTTGCGGCAACTGGACTGGAAGAAAGAGTAACAATCCTACAAGGAAAGGGAGACGGAAAGTCTATACCGAAAAAAAAAAGGGCTTATACGCGGCAGATACAGCCTTAAATTCAGCAACTCAAACTGGCAGAAATAGATCTGTGAGTTGAGGAGTTCGGCCATAAAGTCAGCAACTCAACCTGGCAGAAACAGGTCTGTGAGTTGAGGAGTTTGGAGTTCTGACTTGAATTCTGAGTTATAATTTATTACAACTATCTTAGATTATATTAGGATTTTCTTTACCAGTTATTTTCCATTGAGTAGAATACAAGACCATACAAGTAGCCAAAGAGGTAAGAATAAAATATCAAACAACACCTTTTCTGAACCTTAACATCAAAGCTGCTTCCATTTCCCCCGGAAAACTCAATAGCATACTTACAGTCTCGACCAGTACAGCACTTCGTCTTCCTATTCTTTAATATAAGACCTGACAATGTAGCCAGAATTCCTCTTCAAACCCTCTACAGACACCAACGATTCGATAATGTCTTCGCCAACAGCGGCGTTACAAGATGGGTCAGGAGACCGCCTCAACATCAACACCCAAAACCATCACTTTAATTGATTTGCTAAACCAGCATGCGTTACAGTAAGGATATGTCCGCAAGAAGCCGAGGTAAAATCCAGCACAAAACCCGCAAGCAATAATTTTACTCTCATCAGAACAAATATCGTCATCGATTACTACTTGTTTCTCTTAGTACCAACCCTACTTTTTCAAGAACTGATCCAGACTCGTCAGCAAACCATGCATCATTAACTTCATTGACAGAACAATTATCGTGATAGAGTAATAAGATAATTGCCTCGCTTTTCGATACATAGAGGACAAAAGATACTTCTGCGGTTATAATGGTTGTCTCTTCTTCTTATTAGGTACCTGAGAATTGAAATTAGAGATTATTCAAGAGAGAGAAAATCAGGAGATAGAGAGAGTGATAATGGTTAAATCTTCAATGAAATATCATATAACCAAAGGTTTTTGTGAAGTTATTAAACCCGGTATAGTGTAACGAGATAATATAGAAAATTTATTATTTGGAGTGAACTAAGTTTCGAGCAAAATAAAATAAAATATTAATTTGATAAAATTTAATTAATTTGATCATGTTTTTAATAATATAGTTTAACAATAAAAAATAATAAACATTGTTTCTATAACTTACAAGTTGATTAGGACCTATTTGAGATTGTTTGAAATTGTGGTAGCGGTGGCGGTTCAAAATGTTTTTCACTTAGAAATATATCAAAATAATACTTTTTTTATTTTTTAAAAATTAATTTTGATATCAATTAAATTGTTTTTTTTTTTAAGGGAACAAGGTGTTCCCAAACATGCTACAAGTAACCCAAGCACTTTTCCAGGTCTATATTTAGGCTGATAATCACAACTATGTTAAATAATATCTATTATATAAGAAAACTAAAATATAAAAAAAATAAATGTTATATTTAGTTCTAAAAGAATCTATGTTGCATTAATTCTAACACCATTCTCCTCATAATAAAAGGAACTCGAACTCTGAAGAGTGTTTTTTGAAGATGAAGGTTTAAGAGCTCCGATCCAAAACATGGATAGTAGATTAAACCCTTAAAAATGCCACACAACAAGGGGAAGAGAACGAGAACGCCCATTTCGTGTTTTTAGCTCTTTTCTTTTTTGAGTATTTCTTGAAGAAATAAAATACCATTAATAGATTTTGGTTACTGATCTGTTTGATGGAACATTCAAAAGCCTTTTAAAAAAATACAAATTCAATATGAAAACAGCATTGTGTTCTTCATTTACTTCCCTGGCAGATCAAACGAGGCAAAAACGAACTGCATGCATTACTTCAGAAAATTGACAAAATGTTTGAGTCCCTCTGACACTACAGCTCTCTCCAATTATCTACCGAGTAAGATAATTCTTTCTATACAGAGACAGAAATATTTCCAGTGTCAACAAAGTTACTTTGCATTTACAACATGATAAAAGAGCCTCTTGACAAAAAGGAAAAACGGCAGAATCCTTCTTGCTGGCCCGGTATATTGTAGTCTTGATCGAAATAAAATTATAATTCTATTGTAAGGAATGAACCATGTTACATCAAAGCTTTGATCATCGGTCAGATAAGATTGAGTCGCTCCAGGAAAGTATGAGATCTCGGATAACAGTTGGAATGTCTGCGAGTCAGAAGCATAAGATCATTGTTCATATAATTCAGTAAGCAATGGTACATTTAAGATTCCAGGAAACTTTACCTCTCACAACTTCCCTAGTCACCGAGGGGATATCGATTTGGTCTTCAACCAGTCTATATACGTCAACGAGCTATAGAAGATGAACTCATTTCAGTATTCAGATAAGGTATGGACTATACCAGAAGAAGAAGAAAAAGGTGCCATTTCTATATTTGGATGATGGCAAGCATAGCAATCAGTGGCTCGAATTTGCTTACCTCTTCAATGTGAAGTTTTGAGTCTTCTGTCATAGCCAAAAGCAGCTGCCTCCGAATTCCTTCATCCGTAAAGAAGAGACGTGCTCCATCTTTAATGGTATTTGTCAAGTCTAGCTTCTTTTCAATTTGCAAGCTTCTTGAATTTTGGCTGCAAAAACAAAATTGCAGACATGCGGACATGTTATTGAAACAATAAACAGATTCTATCAAAATAATCAAGGTTGTCATGAAAAGATACAGACATGTCTTTTACTTGCAAGGCAGGGTTGCTGCTCATCTTGGCTACGTTTTCCTTTGCAAGAACAATAAGGTTTTCAAGCCGTTTCCACTGGAAAACACCACCTTTGAACAGAACCTGACACAGGGAAGCAGATCCTTCTTGAGGGATTACATTGTGAGAAACCATATGGTTGATGCAACTTGGACATGGCCAAAATTCAATAATACAAGTACACAATCAGTTGCAACACACTAGTGAACCTAGGAATTGACAATGAATCAAACCCCTGACATAAATTGCTTCACCCACATCTTCCCCACAACCCATAATGACGACGCTGTCCAGTAAGGTGGCCCTGTCCTTGCTGGCAGCAAAATTGGCATTGAGAATCCAGAATTTTATTTGGCTAGACCTAGTTTTGACATCTACATGTGTATGCTTCTGTGTTAAAGTTACCTGGTTGTTTAGCGATAAGGGATCCTCTCTTGGAGAAAGGACATTAAGAGATTAAGGCCATTTGGCCAATGAGGTGACACCAAGTGTTCTAGGATTGAGAACTAATGTATATATTTTACCTATTTTGGTCAGGGAAATTGGGGGCCCTTGAGTCCTTCCCTGACAAGAGCTTGACATCAGATAAGGACATTGACCCAGATATAGAAAGACACAATCAAATGAAACACAACATTGAACCTCAGACTTGACAATGAATCAACCCCATGACATAAATTGTCAGCCCCGCATCCAATAATGACTCTAAGCTCTCAACTAAGGTGAACCTGAAGTTGCTGACAGCAAAATCAACATCAAGAATTGATAACCATAAGTGGCTCGCTAGTTTTGACAAATGCATGTGAACTCTTCTCTGTTAAAGCCACCTGGTTGTTCAGAGATGAGAGGATTCACTCTCTAAGAAAGGACTTTCAGATATCAAGGCCATTTGTCCATGAGCTTGAAGCCAAGTGTTTCTGTGGTTTAGAACTGCATTTTTTCTTTTTATCAGGGTCAGGGGAAAATTAGGGGCCCTTAAACCCTTCCCTGACAAAAACCTGACAGTAGGTGCTTTTAAAGGCAACAAAACCTGATCCACCACCCTTTTTAGATCTTAGCATCCCCATTTAACCACCTCATTTAGGATGAGGTGATGGGCATATTTAACAATCTACCCACATTATTCCCATCCCTATAAGAGAGCGACATGTTCTGTTGTGCAAGCACTCATGCTTGGATTTGTTGAATACTCTCTTCCATATTGCAACAATAATGGGCAATTGGTTATACATCCAACCAGGATATTCCACAAAAAGGAAAATTATTTTTGTGGGTAAACATTCTTACAGTTATTGTAAAAAAAAAAAAAAATTGACCTACCATCTGCAATTTAACAGCATGATATAAGCAATTGATGCACATTGTGTGGAAAAAGATTTCTAAACAAGATGGATTGGAACTAACCTGTATGAGTCGTTCACGGAGTGCTGGATTGGGATCTGTAAGGAGGCGTTTTGCAATATATGGATAGGCAACCTAGTTACATTATACACAAACTTGGTCAAACAGGTTCTTTATTCTGTACAAATCTGACAAAACAAGCTGGTGGTTATGGATTAACTGCTTCAAGTTATCAGCCTGTGTATTGTTTTCTGTTTGAGCAATCAAATGTTTTGGATCAAACCATTTATTAGTTTATACCTAGAAAGTTATAACACATAAAGCATCAAGAAATTTAAAACCTCGCTCACCTCAAGAAATTTAAAATCTGGCTCCAAGGTAAGACAGATGCCCTCTTGAGTCAATAAAGAACGAATAACAAGGGAAAACCTCTCTGGTATACGAATGGGATAATTGTAAACCAATTGATTAAATTTCCCTGCAATGTTTACAGAACTATCTTAATCCAGATGCACTACAAAGTAAACCATGCAAATGAAAACCAAACAAAAAGGTTTTAGTTTAAGCAATGCACTTAAATGTTCATACTATTGGCAAAAGTTCTATAGCAAACTCTCTGGTGATCTATGATTAAGTGCGATTCAAAGACACATGATTAATATAGATTGTGGGCATACAATTTACCTGTAACAGTTCTGAAATTAAAATCAGCAAGTCCTTTCCCAGCAGAATTCTGCCAAATAGCTTCCAAAGCTGGAATGATAGGAGCAACATCAGTGTCACTAGCTAGGAACCCAAGCCTGGTAAAGTCATTTGCCATCTCAACATAGTCCTCGTTCACAGCATGAACAACAGCATCAATCAATATCTGCTTATTTTGCTGAAATATTGTACACGGATTAGCAGGCAGGGTAACAAAACATATACACTCTGTGCAGATCAAATTAACTACAATTTTGCACTTGGTAAACTAGACTAGTCTGTATATAAATGCTTTGCCAAGCATTCCCTTCCCAGCCAATTCAATATAATTGTACTATTACCTTCACAGAACAGAACAATATATCAGTTTTTTTTATATCATACCAAAAAATAAATGAGGCATTGTTTACTTGAATACTGTTGTTTCACTGTACACCTAGGAGACAAATATCCTACCTGACTAAGCACAGCAACATTCCCAAAGTCCACATAAGCAATGCGTCCATCTCGCATGGCAAAGATATTTCCAGGATGCGGATCTCCATGAAATAACCCAAACTCTAATAATTGCCGCAAAGCAGCACTCACCCCAACTGTTAAAAATCCATTTAAATCAATACCAGCATCCCTGATAGCCTGAGCATATGAAAAATACATTATTTCCTTCATCATGAAAAAACAGAAGAAAGAAGAGGCACATATTTTGATAGCCACCTGTGGGTTGGTGCATCGAATGCCATCTATCCATTCCATAACTAAAACACGTGAACCAGAAAGTTTTCTGTAAACCCGAGGAATTTTAACAGTAGGATCATCTTTGAAGTTTTCCAGGAAGTCTTCAATATTCCGAGCTTCCTGATTAGGACAAGAAACAGAAACATCAGTACACATATAAAATGTAAACTGTAATAAATATTACTGTTTGAGGGGGGAGATCCATCAATGTGGTTGGCATGAACATAGATATCACACAGCTGAAAGGCTGGCAGATGTCATGGACCAAGATACATTCTTGTCTATCTTTAAGAGCATACAACAAGATTGTTATGCAGAACAGAAGACAGTTTTGAAAGATACCAAGGTGTAATCAAGCTCCTCCAAAAGCTTCTCACCAAATTCATCTACTATCAGCTCAGCATTGCATCCCAATTTCTGTAAACTGATTCCATTTAGGAATGAAGCAAGAGTTCTAAAGAGAAAAAGATCCCGAAAGATTATAGGCTCTATTTGAGGTCTTTGCACCTGAAAAATAATGACTTTACATCATTGTTTGCAATAAATACACAAGAGAAATATGCCAGTACATGGACCACAGTCACCACACACAACCTTAATTGCAACATCCTCCCCAGTAGCTCGTAAGGTAGCTCGGTAAACTTGACCCAAGCTCGCAGCTGCTATTGTTTGTGGTGAAATTTTACTGAATACAGCTTCAAGCGGTTGCCCCAACTCCTCTTCTATAATATTGAAAGCAACCTATCAAAACATTCACTGGTTAAGCAAAAAACATGATCCAGACATGGCACATCAAACTAAAATCTAAGCAAAGTCTGCAGTTACCTGATTGGGGAAAGGAGGAACATCATCTTGGAGGATGCAGAGTTCATTCATATAATCCTCTCTAATGATATCAGGTCTACTAGCAAGAACCTGGAAAGCACAAAAACTATCCAGTCAACCCCAAAACCAAGACTGACACACATGTACTTGGCTAAACTTCACTACTCCCACCGCACCACACATCTTCCAATCACATTTCAGTATTTTCGGATCATGTGGGCCACACATGGGATCCACAAACGCTGATATCATAACGAAAATGTGCCAAGAAACAAGCATTTAGAATTGAATAAACAAACACCTCAAAATCCAAAATCCAAATTCTTACAAATGCAGAAATTACTGCACAGACTCAATCCAAGTAGACTAGACTAATTAAATTGGTCGGCCTGTTACAAAACTAGTCGGGGAAATGGACCCCACCAATACAATTCCTTGATTCAACATAAACCAAAGTCTATAAAAACTACTCAAATTTTTGCTACGCCAATACATTTTTAACTTCAATTTCTAGAAAAATCACGAATTCAGTCTTATATTCATCAAAAATCGCATCTAAACTCTTCATAGAGGACATAATTGATAAACAAAATTAGCAAATTCAGATAACAAACCTGTCCAGCTTTGATGAAAGAAGGTCCTAAATCACACAACAAATTCCTAAGCTGCCGAGCACGATACGGAACCACCTCCTCATCTCTTCCAACCAAAAAATCATACGCCAGATTAGACCAATACAATCCCAAATTCCACACTATCTCCACTCCTCTCAACATCAACGACGATATTGCCCCTCTCGATTCCAGCACTTTACTCCTCACCTAACCAAAATTAAATCAAAATAAGAAAAAAATAAATTATTATTTATTATTTGATGATGATGAAGAAGAAGAAGAAGAAATCGTACTGTTTCGGGAGAGTACTTGCGAAACGGCACGCAAACGCCGCGTTCGATGTCGAGTTGATCCATGGCGCTGCTGCTGTCCCTGTCAGTTTTTTTTACTGTTACGTTTCTCCTGCTTGTTGTTGAAGCGGCGCCGTTTTTGGTGGTTTCGACATAGGAAGAAGCAGCAGCAGCGCGAATTGGAGATGATCGGAAGTTGCTTCTTTGGAGGATAATCCAAGAGCGAGGTTTTAGATTTTGAGAGGAAAGAGAGGGGGTTATTGTGTAACTTGGATAGTAAATCAAGTCCATATTTGCTGTTGAGTTTCAGAGAAGGAGAGGGAGGGAGTGGCGTTAGAGGAGAGGGAAAAAACGGTTATTTTAGTGAAGAGAAGAGAGCTAGCTAAAGTCATGCTATGGAGATGGTTTGGCAAGGGGTAACCACATAAGCTGGAAATGGGTGGATAAAATTTTGGGAAACTTCAAGTTAGTCCTTATTATATTATTCAAGTAATGGTTTCATGTCAAAAAAATAACTTTTTATCGATTCGGGACCGTTTCTATGATATCACGAAATTAATCACTCAATCTCTATAACGAGAGTCATTAAGAGCTACTCCTTCCTTTGATATGGATACTTGTAATGTTTCCAAATTACAACTTTAATTATGCAAGAAATAAAATATATAGCCTTTTTATTTTATAAAAAAAAAACTAAAAGCATTCTTTTTTTAATTGCGTATATTTAATTAATTTCTATATTGACATTTGATTTTAGTCATACTTTTTTTTGGCTGCATGGAACATGCAAATTTAACAGACATGGATACGAGGATCCAATTGAGATGTGTCGGAATGTTATTCTATTAAGGACCCAAATGATAAAGATATATCTTATGATATGAAATTGGGAGATGTGAAAGGGCTAATTTTTAGAGGGAAACGCAGGTGGTTGGAGGCTTGTGAGAGATGCGGCTGGGGGCGGGGCTCTGCCACGTGGATTTGTTTGTTTGCTCGCCCTTTCCTTTTCAGAAATCTACTGGTGGGAGAGTTTGAGAAACCTGAAATTAGTGCCTAATATTTTTCAATCCCTAATTTCATCCCAAAATAACATTTTTTCATAAATCAAGTCTTTTATTACCATCGAGTTTTTTTTATGGAAAAGATTGCACATTCCGTAGAAATTATCAATGGAAAAAATCTATGAAATGCAAACGATTTTACTTAATAAAATGTTTTTATGTTTTTGGATAAAATTGAAAATTAAGCAATGTAATATGGACTGATTTGAAGTTTTCCATAACTTTCAGAGGGGGCAGTGATAGTGTAGGGTATGAATTATGGCATGGATGTGTACATCCAGGGTGACTTGAAAATGACTTAGGTTAATTAATTTGAGTTCAATTGTTTTACCGCATTGATACAATATCTTATCCAACTAAAAACCCAACACTAATCGATTACAAGGAAATTTGGATGGATGTTATTTGTTGAGTGGTCCAGGTGGAGGCTTCTTGTACAGGTGGATGGGTTTGATTAATATAGAAAACTTCTTTTGTTGTCCTACGTGTCACTTTCGGGAGAGAGTTCGGCTTTGGAAAATGTTTGAAGTAATTTGATGACCCACTGGGACTGGAACCTCATCTCCTTGAAGTCTTGAACTTGAAGCCTGAAGTTATCTTATTGTTATTGTTATTGTTTTTTTCAGAGATGTAGCTTAATGGTGTTGAGATATTTCCTGGACGCTTGTCAGGTCCCTCCGGAAGTCCATGCCATTCTGATACCCCATGCCCATTAGGAACTCTAGACGTGTTCTTTTAAACATTCATGACATTGACATTAGTTAATTATGTTGTTACACGCCAAACTATTTGAGGTCTTACGAGTCCAATAGATAAAAAAACTAGGAGAAAGTTTGTATTTAAAAATACTTAAAAGAGAATATTTACAACCCCGTTAGGTGAGAGCTTATTCCTTGTCTAAATAAGTATTTAACACTTGACTATCTAGGAATTATATTTAAAAAAAATGAGTCTAAATGATTATAATGGTATTGCCAACCTAAAAGAGCATGTGCATAATATGCATGGTCCCTTAGAGTTGATCATCCAGAGTAGTGACTCAATGTGCAAAATCTTCCTCACAATCTTACGGAGTCGGGCATAATAATTTGGAGCCAGGCTCCGTAAAAAAAGTTTAGTGACCTTTGTGTCAAGCTGATAGCATGCTTCAGCACCACCATACCCACTAAAAAAAGCTTCACAGAGTTACTTGATGTTATCTAGCAAAAGAACGAGTCTACACAGTTATATTTGTAGAGATTTAATGAGGAGATGCTCAAGATAAAATAGTTGTTTAAGCTAGTAACTTTAAAGGCCTTTACGAGAAGGGTAAGGGAGCTTGCTCTCTAGAGAAAACTTCATGTCTTACTAGACAAAAGCTTACTCAAGGTGAAACAAGTTATGGAAAATCATATACAGGTGAAAGAGGTCAGTGTGTTATGGCATGGGCCTCTTTGTTTCTATAAAGACAATTAGCATGAATGACCTTCCAAGAAAAATAATTCTCCTAGTAGAAATGAAAGCTCGAGGAAAAACCATAAGAGACCAACCCATGGGCGTTTGGTATTTCCAAAGGATCTACTACTCTCCTTAATCAAAATAGGACTATCCATTCAAAGTTAACAAGGAAATTAAGACAAACACCTATCACCTTCAAGACATGTTCCTTCTAAAAAATCTCTTTCATGTTTGGCACCCATATCACCTCAAAATGCATTATCCTTGGTGGGAATGAGTTTATTTTTTAAATAAAAATATTACCTCTAACATTCTATTTATAAATTTCCAGTGAGGCTCTCGGGCCTTACAAAATCTTCAAGGATTGATCTCAGATCTCTCGCCTCTCCAGTGTAGTCTTCGATTGACATGGATTTTCAATGGGGCTCTTGGGCCTCATAAAATCTTCAGGGATTGATCTCGAATCTCTTGTCTCTCTAATGCAGTCATGTATTACCATGACTCTCTAGTGGGGCTCTCGGGCCTTCTGAAATCTCTAAGGATTGATCTCGAAAATCGCACCTCTTTGGTGCAGTCTTAAACTACCAAGATTCACTAATGAGGCTCATAGGCCTCACACTATCTCTATAGATGATCTCATATCTCCCACTCGCATGTAAGTGGAGGGTTGTCATGCTCCAAGCCATCGTTGGGAAGGTTACATACCTCTCTCTTCTAATACAACCCTTTCTAGTGGGGGGCTCTCAAGCCCCATGCCATTACTAGAGAGTTATAAGCCTTCCACTCTTTAATGAGATCTTTCTCTAGTGGTGGACTCTTTAACCACACCTTTTTCAAGGAGACCACATGCCTCCCACTATAGTGTAACCTCTCTTTGGTAGGGGCTTTCAAACCCCACACCATCGACTAGGAGGCCACGAGCCTCTCTCCCTCTCTAATACGATCTCATATAAGTACGGGGCTTCAAAGCCTCATGCTATCGCAAGGAATGACTCTCTTGGGGTTACCTTTAACCTATTAAATTTGTTTTTAAAGTATAAGCTCACCCTCTTAATGCTCGCTTGGCCATTTAGAAGTTTTTCTAAGTATGACTTTCTTCTTCTCTAGTTTTTTAGCCTCTTATAATATTTTATAAATATAGGCTCACCCTTCATGAGTTATCCTAGCCTTTTAAAATTTTTTCCAAGTATAAGATCACCCTTCTTGGGTTCCCTCAGCTACTTAGAATTTTTTCTAAGTACGAGTTCTTCTTTAATGGAATTTCTCTTACCTCATAGAAAAATTTTCTAAGTATAAGTTCATCCATGGCTCCTATAAAAATTCTTCAAACACGATGCACGCCCCTGCACATAGGCTCTCCAGTAAATTACCTCAGAGTTTCTACCCCTCTTCTCATACGAAGAGATTTCAACAAACTCATGGTACTTGTTATTTTTACGAGTCTTTGCGTATTAATATCATAAAGACTTGAGGGGCTATTAATAAATCTAAATTTAACGGGTCAAAAAAATTCCCAAGGCTCAAATAAAAAAAAAAAACACAAGCCAAGCAACGTGCATGGATCCACCTGCCCACAGGCTTAACCTCCAAGATAATCCCATAACACTGGGCTCAACCCCCTGGCTAAGCGCACCAATAATGGTTCAAACAACGTTTGGTTCCAACGCTCAAAGCGTTGGGTATTCCCAGCACTTGAGGGTGTACACCCAGCACCATGCTCCCTATTATCTCCATGGGCTGAAGCATGCACCCATATCTATTTTTCACCCCTAACAGGCTCGGATAACTCGCTTGAGCCCAACACTTTCTTGATAATTTTTTTAGGACCCTACGCAGGTCTCTCGGTAACTTTTCAAAACCCCATGCAGGTTTCTTTATATTTTATATTAATTTAATATGTATTATTTTAAGTGAAATACAACTTAAAATACTACATTGATTTATAGGGTAAAATGACTCTTCAGCCTCTCATCTTCATAAAAAGACAATACACATAGGCTATAAATACCCCATTGTATTTTCTCTCTTTATGAAGTTATTGACCTAAACATCCAAGAGCTCTCACTTCCATTAAATAAGATCTTTTACAAGTATAAGTTACGTGTCACTCAAACTTACCAAGCACCAACTACTAGCTACATGATTTACCAGTTACAAGCCACCTAAGCTTTTCACATTAAGCTACCGAATATCTTGGCTAAAAAATATAAATGAGATTATTATAACTAAATGATTAGCCTATTATCAAACTATATAAATTTTGTTTTTAAATACCTTAGATTTTCTTATGTCATCACCTGCATTTTCTACCGTTGCAAACATAATGCTAAAGTTCAAGCAACTATGCCAATCCAAAAAAAAAAAAAACCTATATTTCATCTTCTATCAACATATATTCTCATTTAATCTCAACACTTTATAATACTAGCAATACAGTTTATCATTCTTATAGGTTATATCAAAGTTAATACAAACTATTGTAATCAAATTACCCATCAAGACAAACATATATTGTTCACTTAAAAAACTGCTACTAAATTCTTATTTGGTTGAATCCAAAATTGAAGACATTAAAAATTAATTAACTCGTTCCATTTTTATTTAAAAGATAATAAATTAACCATGCTAATTAGTGTGTGTATATATATTGGAATGGATATGAATAGATTTTCTTTTGTGATTAAAATTTTTTTGTTTTATTTTTAAAAAACAAGACCATATGTACATCTTTACAAGGGGAAGTGGGAAAGGTTGTTTATTCATAGGATTGTAATTGTAGTTGCTTTTCATTCAAAAATATATCAAAATAATATTTTTTTATTTTTTAAAATTTACTTTTGAAATCAATACATCAAAATAATCTAAAAACACTAAAAAAATATTAATTTAAAGCAAATAAAAAAAATATTTTTTTAAATATTTTTAAAACATAAAAACAAGTAATGTCTAAACATTAAAAAAAAAAAGAGGCTAACACGGGTAAAGAAAATAAATATTTTCAATTACTATCATTTTTTCATAACAAAAGTAGGAAATTAAATGCAAAACTGAATTATAAATGTCAAATCCTCAACATTAAAAATTTGTCTTTAAAAAAATAAAAAAGCTATTTTAATAAAAATAGTTGATTCGATAACCAATCCTCGGACCGATAACTATGAACTCCCACCTCCCAAACGAAACCAGCTGGTGTCGTTTCCCCCGCGCGGGAAAAGGAAAACTAAAACCACAATGGCGGGAATCCGTTATCTAATAAGTTAAAAAGTTACCCTCCTCTCCCTCTGTCTTTCATTCGCTAAAAATTGACTCATTCTTCCAAAAACTTTCCATTTCTAGGGTTTCAAAAGAACGAAAAAATGTTTTCAAGCAGCCAATTCGACGCCACCTCCGCCTTCTCCGGCGGCGGATTCATGCCTTCTCAATCAACTCAGCTCACCGATTCCACACCTTCTCCCGCTAAAGCAAGCCTTCTCTCTCTCTCTCTGTGTGTGTGTGTGTGTGTGTTTTGTTAATTTTGCTCCTTTTAATAATTGTTTCACATTTTTCCATTCCGTCAACGAAAATTAAACAAAAAGCAACTTATTTATCAGTGTTAGGTTTTTATAATTATATTTCCCGTGAAAGTGTGGGAAAATTAAGTGAATCAATTGAGAAAGTGGAGTGAAAAGATCCGTGTTTTTGTCGATCTTCGCGGTTTTGTAGTTTTACTTGCTGTTTGGTTGCTGAGAAAGTGTAGGAAAATTAAAGCACGTAACTGAAAAACTCTGTTGAGTATAATTTGAATTTGAGTGTTGGAAATGAAAAAAATTGTGTTTTTTTTTTGTTAGTCCCAGGGTTATGGATTTTATGTTGGTTGTTTGTTTGGTGTCAAAAATGGTGGGATGAGAAAGTAAGTAACTATTAATTATTGCCAAATGTCTAAGTTAGACTGTGATTTTTTTTCTTTTCATAATATTGTATAATTGTCAAAATTTTGTCCTGACAATTTCATTCCTTTTTTTTGTAAAAATTTCTTTGTTTGGGAATAGAGTCGCAATTCGTTGGGTGTGGTTCCAGTTACGGTGAAGCAGATAAGCCAAGCTTCTCAATCTGGTGATGAGAAGTCAAGTTTTGTGATCAACGGTGTGGATGTTACCAATGTAATCACTCTCAATTCTTGTTATATAAATATGGTTCTGTGGGTCTAAGCCTTAAATTTCTTTATCCATTTGGTTTCTCTTTAACCATTTTCTTCCATTTCTTCGCCTTTTTGGTGTAGGTTACGGTTGTTGGAATGGTGTTTAATAAAGCTGAAAAGTCGACTGATGTTAGTTTTGTCATAGATGATGGAACAGGCCGTATTGGTTGTAGAAGATGGTAATTATGTGTTTGCATGTGAAATTTCTGTGTTCATACGTAAAGAAATTGCTTGCCTTTAATCTTTTAAATTTCCATGCCTTGTTGTGTACCAAAAACCAAATAATCAAACAAAAGTGTTGATTATATTCAAAATTGGAGTTTTTCATTTGTTGTGAAGAGTAGTTTTGACGTATGCTCAACACTTCTAATAGGGTGACCGAGAATTTTGACAAATTGGAAATGGAGGCAGTACAGTAAGTTTCCAGTCTCTTATACATGTCTCTTACCAAGCATCTAGCATGAGAAAAATCTGGTGTCATGTTTTTTCTGATGTGAGATCTTTTAACATTTGTTTTTTTTCCTATGCGAATCATTTTTCTATAGAGATGGAATGTATGTTCGAGTTATTGGACACTTGAGAGTTTTTCAAGATGTCAAGCAGTTGGTTGCTTTCTCTGTCAGGTATTGACCATACCTTTTGGTCATCATTGTACTTGTCTCTCTGAAACTGTGCATTTCATTCAATTTTCAATTTCCACTAATGATGGCACTTGGAATTTGCGTTGACAAAGCAACTTGTAGTTGACGAGGAGAGCTTTTTAGCCACATTTAACCACTTATTAAGACATATTTTTCTTAAGAACCCTTCTTGTTGAGCGTGGCTTGGATGTGTTTTATAGTGGACATGATTGGTTTCTTGAATCAGTGTGCAAGCTTCATTATTTATAAATTCACTGCCATCTTATTGATCTTTTTATTATTGCAGGCCCGTGACAAACTTTGATGAGATTACTTTTCATTTTATAGATTGCATACATTCCCATTTGCAGAATTCCAAATTGCAGGTATTGATCTTGGAGCAGATGAATTATGCACTATCAATTTCTGAAATGATTTGAGAGCATATTGTGTTTTCTGTTGGTTGGCTGTGTGAATTTTTTTCAACTGAATTTGCAGGGTGGAGCTTCAACTCAGCTTCATATGGTAGAATCATCAATGAACACTCCTGTGCGGAATGGTCAGACATTCACATCAAACCTGGTATGGGACTGCTTCAAAAAAACTTTTTTCAATGTCCTGGTTTCCAAATGTGTTTGGCATAACATTCTAGCTTCCTTTTCCCAGATGTCCAAGCAATTTGATGTTGATGGGCTAAAGGATTGTGATCAATTGGTCCTTGATCGTCTGCAACAGTCTTCAAGCATGTGAGTTGAACATTTAAACTCTTTACTCCATGCAGCTTCTTTCTCCTTGAAATCTCATGTTGTCTGTGGTTGCCTTTCCCTTTCTTAGTGCAACCGTAGTACCTTTGATTGCGTTTAATATAACAAGTTCTATATGGTTCTCATTCTCTTTTGTCCTCCAGCTGTAGACTGCTAATTTGGAATTGTTCCTTGTTTCATTGGAGTTCTATTTGTTTAAAACATCACTCTGCCCCATGTCATGGAGAGATGCTCTTTTTCTGTTTTAATCTGTTGCTACTGAACTTGTTTTTAGTTTTTTGAGCAGTCCATTAATTTTTTTCTTTTGGTTTCTTTTTTTCAAAAACACATGCAGTTTGTCCTGACTGCTATGGACAATTAAGTTTTGCAGCGTTGCTTGGAATAGTTAGCCATGTTTTGCAAACACTATTCTTCTGACTGCTATTAAATTTTAATATGCTAATACTGAACTTACATTTAGTTCCTTTACGAATGTTGAGAACTGTTCTTGGTTGCAGTGGACAGGAAAAAGGGATGCACATGGATGAACTTTGCCAACAGCTGAAACTTCCCATGGAGAAGATCAAGTAACCTCTCTCTCTATCTCCCCTTCTCACCCTACATTATCAAGTAATTCCTTTTATCGACCTTTTCTTTTGTCTTGGCCAGGGAATCTATTAGATCACTTGAAGATGAAGGTTTAATATACTCTACAATTGACGAGTTTCACTACAAAGCAACCTGATGAAGTTCACAGTATTTTAGAATGCTGCCCAGTCTACAATGCTGTTGCGAGTTATTTTGTTCCTTCTTTTGAATATTAACAGAACAGCCTGTAGATATTTATTTGTTTCTATGTTAACATCTTAAGTGCAGGGATCTGGACATGTGTGTTATCGCTAAATCATATATAGAATTTCACAACATTTTGATGTTTTGTTTAGATTCCTAAATGACGTGCTGCTTAGAACTCTAAAAGAACAAAGATTATGGTCTGATCGATTTTTTAAAGCAAAGAAAGTTCTAGTTGAGTGCAGTCCAATCAAAGGATTGATTTGGAGTTTTTGAATACCTGGAGTGTTTGGGACAGTTTGGAATTTATTTTACCTGAGTAAAGCGCATAGAAATCTCTTTTGATCATATAGTTAGGGGGGTCCATATTCACTACTACTAGGCATTTTGCTACTTTTGATTTGTTTCAGTGAACAGATAATGAAGCACCCTAAGCATGGCGAAGCCCCCATGAAAAAGAGAAGCCATGATTTATAGCTTTGGTGGCCTATCCTTTAACTAAAGGCATTAGCGTACTAAACATCTTAATATTATCCTAAACATAATTGAAATCTTATGTTAACAAGTTAATTATGGCTGGATATAATAGCAATGTATATACGTTTTGAAAGATTGTGGCTTCCCTACATGGAACATCTTGATTCCAATATTTGAACCTAGAAAGTGATTAAACTTCATTAACCAACCCTTTAAAGCTCATATGCCTTTAATATGTAGCTATTGAACTTGTTTCTAGCTACAGATTTATGATTTCTGAGCAGTCCATGAAATGACGAGTAGCCCTGAACTCCAAAAGAACAAATGAAGGTTCTTGTAATGATTGATTTTTTAAAGCAAAGAAAGGAACTCGTAGCCAATGAAGAGATTGATTTGGAGTTTTTGATAGCTTTGAGTGTTTTGGGATAGTTTGGAATTTCCTTTGCCTATGAATAAAGCACCATGAAGAAGTCCTTACATTCACTACTACTAGCTAGGGGCATATTACCCTCCATTAAAGGCACTTGCTTCTTCTGATTGGTTTCAGTGACCGATACTGTAGGATCCCAAGTACGCATAAGCCCTTGAAAAAGGGAAGGCATCTTCCATTATTGCTTCCACATAACTGAAAATCTCCATTTAACAAGTCAATTTGGCCCTCATCTTTCCTTCATCAGTACTGTATATATAGCTATAACCCTGGATTGATGTCATTTTTTGAATGAAGTGTGAGGAACAAGGTTTCTGGCCCGAGTGATTCATTAAAGCAAAGCAATAGAAGCAGTACTACCAGTTGAGGGATTTGGAGATCGAGAGATCAGTGCATGCAGGCCTTCTTATAGCTTTAGTCTTGTCTTTACGTAAATGAAAGCATCAGCATCTCCTTGGGAAGTAATCCTTTTTTCATTACGTAAGGCATATATATACCCATTACTAAAGACATTCGCATCGTAAATCTCATTTTGAAAGGTAAAACATAATTGAAATCTCATGTCAAAAAATAATTTGGCTTTGCTACTTGAAACATCCCTTGGATTTGTCTTTCCCTTTTTCGCAAGGCTAAAAGTCATATAAGTCTCTAATGGTGTGATATTTAAAATGAAGCAAGGAATAGAGATTGATTTTTAAAAGCAAAGAAAAGAAATACCTGCTTGTTGAGTGCAGATTGGTTAAAGGATTTCGAGATCATGAGAGTACTTGCAGAATCTCTAATAGCTTTGAGTGTTTCGGAGATTTTCGAATCTTATTATCTCTATAAATGAAGCCCGGAAACCTGTGGTTTTCCGCACGCTCTTCACAGCAACATAAACATTCTTATAGCATTCAAACAGATCATCACCGCTCAAACCAAGAAACACCTCAACCACCACCCAGTCACACCTTTTCTTCTAATTTTTTTCCCTTTCTTTTTTTGTGTTTCCCTCCTCTATCCACTCCTTTTTGAACCTGTAAAGAAAAAATGGCTGAAGGTGTGCTCTTCAATATTGCGGAGGAAATAATAAAGACATTAGGTTCCCTAACTGCTCAGGAGGTTGCACTATGGTGGGGGCTCAAAGATGAATTGCGGAAGCTCAATGACACAGTTACCAGGATTAAGGCTGTGATTCAAGACGCTGAGGAGCAGGCACAAAAACAGAACCATCAAATCGAAGTCTGGCTCAAGAAGCTGCGGGAAGCTGTATATGATGCAGAGGATTTGCTGGACGATTTCTCAACACAAGTTCTGCGGAAACAGTTGATGTCTGGGAAAAGAGTATCGAGGGAGGTACGCCTTTTTTTCTCAAGATCAAACCAATTTGTGTATGGTTTACGGATGGGTCATAGAGTTAAAGCACTTAGAGAGAGACTACATGACATTGAAATTGACAGTAAAAAATTCAACTTTGATGTTCGTGGTGAGGAGAGAGCTTCTTTGACTACTGTCAGGGAGCAAACTACCTCATCAGAACCTGAAATACCAGTTGGGAGAGAGAGTGACAAAGAGGCAGTTAAAATTTTTCTGATGAATTCCAACTATGAACATAATGTTTCTGTCATCTCCGTAGTTGGAATGGGAGGGTTGGGGAAGACCACACTAGCTCAACATGTTTTCAATGATGAGCAAGTTAAGGCGCACTTTGGTGTGAGACTCTGGGTAAGTGTCTCGGGCGGCTTAGATGTTAGAAAGATTATCAAAGGGGCTGTAGGTACTAGAGATTTTGATGATAAGTTAGAGAGTCTGAAAAAAGAGTTTGAAGAGAAAATAGGAAAAAAGAAGTATCTTCTTGTATTTGATGATGTGTGGGATGGTGAGGATGGTAAGGATGATGGTGAAAAATGGGATAGGTTGAAGGAGTCGTTACCACGTGATGCAGTAGGAAGCAAGATAGTGGTAACTACACGTTCTCATGTAATTGCCAAATTCACAAGCACAATAGAACCACATGTTTTAGAAGGTCTGTCTGAAGATGAGTCATGGGATCTGTTTAGAAGAAAGGCATTTCCTCAAG
>Ga0325410_1001006_pt1 | contig 30447 bp, 22 predicted proteins | sample PopdelMetagenome_16_FD_206182 | JGI IMG/M metagenome (GOLD analysis project Ga0325410, IMG submission 206182) | Populus deltoides microbial communities from Bellville, Georgia, United States - Xylem-PdIQD-R3 | ecosystem: Host-associated > Plants > Phyllosphere > Stem > Wood/Secondary xylem...
ATTCCATTACAACTACCTTCTTCGATAGAAGTGATACATCAGAAGTGTATGATCTCCGACGACATGTAACTCGCTTGAAGCAAGCCTCTGGCTCACTAGAAAAATATTACACTGAGTTGCAGGGGTTATGGCGTGAAATTGATTTTCGTCGACCAAATCTCATGGAGTGCTCTGTTGATATTCAACATTATAATAGGATCACTCAGGAAGATCGGGTATATATGTTCTTGGATTGTCTTGATGATCGACTAGACAAAATACATGCTGATGTTTTACAGATGAAACATTTTCCTTTAGTAGAGCAAGCATATGCACATGTTAGACGAGAGGCTATACGACAGCAGGTCATGACCAATTACGACACTGATGGGATGCCAGGTGTTGTCTTGGCATCTAAGGGTCTTATGTTAACCAACTCTACTCCCAGTAAAACAAGCAAGACCTGAACCACAAATGATGCAAGAAAATGTTCCCATTGTGGCAACCAGAAACAAACACGTGAAAATTGTTTCTAGTTACATAAATAACTAGATTGGTGGCATGATCTACAAATACATAAATGTCGTGATGGAACTGGTATGATTGGGAGTCTAGGCAAAGATGCAGTCGCTGCTGCTGAGTCTCACCTCTCTCTCATACAACCAATCATAATATCAACTGCTGTTCTTTCCAACTTAAGCTCAAGTAATTTTAGTCTTGCCCTCCTTACCAGCCACAATGATACAACGTGTAATACATGGCTTCTCAACTCAGGATGTGACTTTGATGCCTCAGATTTCTCTCATATATCTCCCCTACGCCGCACCAACATTGCCAATGCAAATGGTGTTATTTCACCAGTCACTAGAACGAGCTCTGGGACTTTATCTTTATCCCTGCATTTATCCAATACTTTACTTGTTCTATCACTATCACATAAACTGATGTATATAGGCCAACTTACTACAGACTTAAGGTATGTTGTACTGATGTATTCAAACTTCTGTCTTATTCAGGATATTCTCATCAAACAGATAATTGGGACTAAGAGGGGGGACTATATTATGTGGACGATCTCAACATAAGTCAGGTACATCACATGCATCATCCGTATACTACTAAAAAGAGATAAATCTAGTTATGGCATCCCCGCTTAGGATATCTATCTTTTCCCTACTTAAAGCATGTTTTTCCTGATTTATTTATGAATTCTCAGATTTCTGATTTGAAATGTGACACTTTTATTTTGGCTAAAAGCCACCGTGTTACTTACCCATTAAGCACAAATAAAAATGACACTCTATTTGCTTTAATACACTCTGATGTATAGGGACCTTCACCGGTTGTAAATATGTCTGACATTCATTAATTTGTTATTTTTGTGGATGATTATATCCGTATAATATGACTTTACTTGATGAAACATAAAAATGAGGTTCTCAATGTCTTCAAAACATTCCATGCAATGGTGTGCACCTAGTATAGAGCCACTATTAAGATTCACCGCTCCGACAATGGCAGTGAATATATTAATAAGCACCTTAAGACTTATTTCAATCAACATGGTCTCATTCATGAAACTTCATGCTCACAAACATCCCAACAGAATGGTGTCGCATAGAGAAAAAATAGACAGATTCTTGAGACTACACGTGCTCTACTTCTTGGTGCTTATATGCCCCAACATTTCTGGATGGATACAGTATCCATTGCAATTCATTTTCTCAACCGACTGCCTTCTAAAGTGCTATCCTTTATGACTCCACTTCAATTCTTTCTACTCATGTGACACTCCTAAACACATCAATGCTTCCTTCTTAGGTCTTTGGATACGTAACATATGTATACCTCTACAAGAACCATCACACTAAACTTGATTTCTGTGAACGTAAATGCCTTTTTCTGGGCTATGACATGCATCAGAAAGGGTACCGTTGCTATGAACCCAATACACGAAGACTCTATGTGACTATTGATATCCAAATCTTAGAGGCTGACATGTTTTATTCCTCTTCGGCACCTACTTCCCCTCTTTAAAGGGAGACACTTAATGAAGAGAATAAGAAAAGCTCAATGAGTTTAATTGTACCAGTCACGAGAAATTACCACATAATGATGAGTTGAATCACGAGAATAGTGAGCTGAATCACAAGACCAGTCATGAGGAACTACTAGAAAATGATGAGTTGAATATATACTCTAATGGGCAGAGTGATATCTATCCTAGCATGGAACATGTAACATCTGAGACAGAACCTACCTCCTTTCTCTTTGAAATACCAGTCGAATCATCTCCTAAAAATAATCCTCAGGTAAGTACTTTTGCAACACCATTGTATATCGATAATATAGATGTCTCTATGGGATATACCTTACCTCACAGGTACAATTGTGGCAAGCCACCTAACAGATACTCTTTAGAAATGCTTTCCTCCATGGTAACCTTGACTAGCTTTTACATCAATTTGATGTAAAGAATGTTTTCCTCCATGGTAAACTAAAAAAGAAGGTTTATATGGATGTTCCTTTAGGCTACACAACATCTTTAAAGACCGAAATGGTGTGTAAATTGTAGCGAGCCTTGAATGGAATGAAGTAGTCACCACGAGCATGGTTTAGAAGATTCAATTTAGCAATGAATAAATATGGCTTCCAACAAAGTAACTCTTACCATACTTTGTTCCTAAAGCACAAGTTGGTCAAGGTAACTGCGTTGATAGTTTATGTAGATGACATAATTATCACATGAGATGACGTAAAAGAAATGTCTTAGCTTCAAAAGCAATTAGCAACTGAATTTGAAATGAAAAATCTGGGAAGACTCAAGTATTTTTTAGGAATTAAAGTTGTCAGATCTAAGCAAGGCATATTTCTCTCTCAATAAAAATACACATTAGACCTGTTAACAGAAGTAGGAATGTCGGAGTGCAAACCTGCAGACACATTCATTGTTCAAAACCACAAACTTGGAGAATACCCAGACCAAGCACCAATAGACAAAGAAAGATACTAAAGGTTAGCTGGTAAACTCATTTATCTCTCTCACACTCGACCAGATATTGCATATGCGGCAAGTGTTAGGAGCCAATTCATGCACAATTCAAGTAAGAGTCATATGGAAGCAGTGACTCAGATACTTCAATACCTGAAGTCATCCCAGGCAAGGGACTCATGTTCTTAAAACATGATAATCAGTTGAAGGTTGATGGATATATAGATGTAGATTGGGCAGGTAATATTACTGACAGAAAATCAACCTCATGGTATTTTGTATTTGTAGGGGGGATCTTGTAACCTGGAGAAGCAAGAAACAAAAGGTGGTAGCATTGTCAAGTGTTGAAGCCAAGTTCAAAGGAATGTCTAGGGGTCTTTGTGAACTTTTTTGGTTGAGAAAGCTAATCACAGAGATCAGATTTGTCCCCATTTCCAAGATGGACCTCTTCTGTGACAATAAAACAACTATTTCCATTTCCCACAACCTTGTTCAACATGATCATACTAAACATGTGGAGGTAGATTCTCACTTCATCAAAGAGAATCTTGAAGCAAAGACAATTCAATTTCTATTTGTAAATTCCAAAGATTAGCAAATATTCTTACAAAAACGGTGTCTAGCAAGGACTTCTATAACTCACTTTGCAAGTTGTGCATGCAAGATTTCTAAGAACCAACTAGAGGGGAAGTGTTGGTGTGATCTGTAGTTGCAATTAATTGGGAGATTTGTTAGCCATCCTAAATAATGTAAATATGTGAAAATCCCTTTAATAAAGGAGATAAAGATGAGTCTAGAATTGTTCTGATCCTACTTACCTTTTATACTCATTTTTATGTAAATATAAGAGAAAAGGAATGCGGAATAAAAAAGTGATTTTTTATTGTGAATAATTATAAAGTTTGACATTTTCGTGATTGTAGTTGAAAAAATAGATTTAATAAAAACTATAAATTATAGTCTTCAGGTTTTAAAAGAGATTTTTCAGTAAAATTTATGTAAAATTACAATGTGTGTTGATTAATTAAATACTTTTAAATTTGTTATTAAGACAAGACATGAACCACATCACACTACACCACAAGAACAAAAGGATCCTAAGTAGCTGTAATAAAATAAACATGAAGATTTATCATTAGAAGTTGGATTTAGAAGAAAATTGCAGAAATTTACTTAATCACAGATACACTAGTTTGGATATAAATAATTTATTTAAAGTTTGATAAATGATCTTATGATCTTAAAAGTAAATGGTATCATTTGACAAAAAATATAATAGTGAGTGTCAATCATTCATATATATATATATATATATATATATATATGGGTTTTGTTAAACTTCTTGTAAGGTTTTTTATAATAGGGTTTTTTGTAATAGGTTTGCTATTGTTTAGGGTACAACTTTTGTATGGAAGTTTGTTTCGGTGTGGATAATTTTCCAATGTAAAAAACACTTTGCTAAAAACTTTGGTGGGGTTATAGGTTTACAGCATTCCCCTTTAGTTCTAAATCACAATAATCAAAACTAGTCTCTGAAATGATCTTACATTAACCTAGTTTTCTGAGATTTTGAGTCAGCAGTTCTCTAAAGAGAAAAGAGAGAAAAGATTCAAAGAAGTTTTGATTCAGATTTCTGTGTCCCAAGAAAGAAGGAAAAGAGAAAGGATCAAAGAGAAGAAAGGAAAGAAAGAAAAACTGTGCTCACGGTATTTGCGAGGATTGCTGTTGTCGGCAAGAACAGACTTCTTTTTTAGTTTTCTTCTTTACCAGGAACAATTATCCTTCTCATTTCCAGCTTGTGCCTGGTTTTCTTCGTTGTTTATACCCGACAAAATGCACAAAAGAATATACGTTATATATAAATATCAATAGCAATAATCCCACGCCTTTCTTTTTCTGTTCCTAAAGGTATTAGAAGCTGATTTCTGCCCCTATTTTTTTCGTTTGCTTGGGCTACAAGCACAGTGGTCTTCTCTCAACAGGCATAAAGGAGTCATCGTTTCGTATTGGTCAGTTAGCTTTAAATATATTCTCTCAACCTAAACTTTGCAAGAATCATTAAAGAGGACATGGACGAAATGTTACAGGAGAAAGAAAACATTACAGTGATCCCGTGTTTTCAACCAGCTCTTTCAAAAGACCCTAAGCAATCACTACATTGTTAGAATCCAAAGCAGAAAAGTAAGCAGAGAGAACTTCCACATATATTCGTAGTTTCATTTACTTCACTAGGAGATTTCCTTTATTCCGTGCATGGTTTATGCCCTCACTCTTTCTTATAAATTAATTGGTTTCGCTTCCTTGAATCCATTAAGATTTTGAGGTCACCTAATCTGCTGCAACCAACTCTGTTGAGTGCAAGCTGTGGTTGCACAGTGTATTCCTGTAAGTATTGATCTTGCATATTAAATTCCTAGGAAAAACATTTGGTATATTCGATGATGCAGTTTGCTGTTGTTTATATTTAGCAGCCCAATCACCTGAAAAGGCATGTATCTTGTGCATCCTTTAATGCCACACATGCATAGACACATGGTATCAAATCAGCTTCTACCGATTACGTACCTCCTAAAACTGTGATCATTGTTCAAGCATCCTGACTTATTAGAGAGAGAAATGCACCATCTATTGATTTGTTTCATGAAATTGGGAGTTTGTGCGTGTGTGTTTACCTACACACACATTTATGGCTGTTGTTCACTGCAGTGACAGAAACATTTCAAAAACATTCTTTGGAAGTAGAAAGTTATACTCATAAAACTCAAATAGTTTATACCTGGTGAAAAAAATTGTGTCAATATGTGATGTGAAGTTTCAATTATATTTTTAGGCTGCTTCCCCATAAAATATGGATTCGTATAGTGATTTTACCTTAAGCAGGGTACCACGCAAGATGAAATCACGGCCTCCAGTATCACATGAGAGCTCAAGCAAGGAATACGGTAATTAATTAACATCCAAGCTAAATCTTGTTAGTTGTTTAGTACTAATGTCAATGTGCTTAACGCTACAACTAACACGAATGAGTTTTAACTTGGCAGAGATGAAAGATACGGCATACATTCAGTATCTGCCACTGTATAAGGCTGTTGACATTGGTGACCTAGAGGCCACAATGAAGTTCCTGAAAGAACATCCTGATGGACTGACTGCTAGCATTTCAGCAGATGGGGACACTGCCCTCCATGCTGCGGTTCTGGCAGGGCACATAGAGATTGTGGTGGAGTTGGTCAACCAGTTGGAGGAAGGTGACTTGGAAATCAAAAACAGAAATAATGCCACCGCGCTTAATTATGCTGCCATCGGAGGGATCACAAGGATTGCAGAGGTTTTGGTAGCAAAGAATGAAGGTTTACTTAAAGTTCCAAACCAGAATGGCCTGATCCCAGTTGTTGTAGCTTCTCTTTATGGTCATAAAGACATGGTTCGTTATCTTTACAGTGTGAGTCCGAAAGAAGAGCTCAGTCCAGCTACAAACAATAAGAATGGGGTTATGCTTCTCACAACATGTATCAATGACGAACTCTATGGTATAAGCTAGTAGTCAGGATCATATTTTTCGTTTCTCCTATTCTTCAACTGAAAACACTATCTTGTTCAACTCTCGTTTGCTTTTCTTGGTTCGCTGTTTAATGTTCATATAGATATTGCCTTGGATCTGCTTCAACATTACCCACAATTGGCTTTTTATCAAGATAGTGACAAAGACACAGCTCTTGATATGTTGGCTCAAAAACCCTCTGCTTTCCCCAGTGGAACTCAATTTGCTTTGTGGCAAAAATGGATATACAAGTGTATGTAACTATTTTCACTCAACTGGATGTAACTATTAAGTCAAATTGCTTTTCTTTTCACATCTTAAAAAATGCAGCATTATCTTGTGGTAGGTATCCGGGTGCCTCAGCCACTTGCCTCTAGCAACAACCATGGAGACATTGAAAGGCCAGATAGGGGACCAACTGATCGAAGGAACATTGTTAAACGAGGTATTTCATAAAACATGAGATTTCAATCTGATATTTTGAAGTTTCAGTTATAGAGTTACCGCATTATTTTCCCTTCTATGAACAGAAGTTTCATTTTGATATGTTTTATGGACTTCGCAGCATCTGACAAATTGTTGGTAATGGTTTGGAAGGGCTTGAGATTTTTTGGTAAGTAGCATCTTAATAATGCCGATCATAGTAGTATTTTGTTTAGAGTCCTGAACCAAATTATACCTGCAGTTCCAGCTATCAAGCATATGTATAACCTGAAGTTGATACATGGCCAAGCACATGCAGTTCTCTGTTGCCTATGTGAACAAATATCAACTTTGCATAAATCAGAATTCAAAGAAATTGGTGTGTACAGAGCTGTATTCAGTGCTGTTAAGCATGGAATTGTTGAGTTCATCATTGAAATGATTAGACATTATCCTGACATCATATGGTCCGAGGATGAACTCAACCGGGGCATATTCTTATACGCAACCCTACAACGCCAAGAAAAGATATTCAGCCTTATATACAAAATGGGAGCAAAGAAGAACTCTATGGCAACTTCTTGGGACAAGTATCAAAACAACATTTTACATCAAGCTGCATTCATGGCACCTTCCTCTCAGCTTGATCGTGTTTCAGGTGCACCATTACAAATGCAAAGAGAGCTACAATGGTACAAGGTAAATCTCCTACTTCCTATAGTTGATGGTTTTTCTTCAAAAAGCAGTTCACATATTTCTCAGAAGAGTTTGCTGCCTCGCAGGAGGTGGAGAGCATTGTCCAACCAAAGTACAAAGAGATGTTAAATTCGTCCCATAAAACAGCTCAAACTTTATTCACTGACCAGCACAAGAAATTACTAGAGGAAGGGGAGAAATGGATGAAGGCCACGGCTGAATCTTGCACAGTTGTGGCTGCTCTTATTGCTACCATAATGTTTTCAGCTATCTTTACTGTTCCAGGTGGATATGACCAGTATTCAGGCATTCCTATATACTTGAATCGGAATTCTTTCATGGTTTTCATAGTGTCCGACGCTATGTCATTGTTCGCGTCTTCATCATCATTATTGATGTTCTTCGGAATCCTGACATCGCGGTATAGAGAAGAAGATTTCCTCAAGTCCTTGCCTACAAAGTTGATAGTAGGCCTTTCGTGTCTTTTCTTCTCGATAGCAACCATGATGATAACCTTTGGCATTACACTTGTTATGATGCTTCGTGAACGTTTTCACTGGGTTTCCTTTCCGATTATTTTGCTGGCTAGTCTTCCTGTCACGCTTTTTGCTCTGCTACAATTCCCTCTCCTTGTTGAGATCTTCTTTTCCACATATGGACCTGGAATTTTCGACAAGCCGAAGAAGTGGTGGTTGTTTTGAGCAGTCTAGAATTCATTTCAGATCCTATGTTCAATACATATATAAAGAGAAGGGTAGCTTCTAAATTACCATCAGATATTTTGAGAATATTATCCATCCTTCGTTGTTTGGATTATGAGTTGAATCTGTTGCATCAACTGATGTTGTTGTAGTTCTTATCAAACAATTATCTGAAACTATACAACAACTTGCCTGCATTTTTTTTATAGGGAGTAAAAGTGGATTCTATTTCCAACTGATGTTTGGACTGGCTTAGATTTTTAGATATTTGACTATGGACTGGAGAATTCTACTGCATGGAATACGAGGATTTCTTCTTTTCAATATGCAGAAACTAGGTGCCAAAACAGATGAATTTTATCAATTAGGTCTCAAATTTTTCAGACATTCTCAATCAGTCCATCTATCCATTTTTTCTGATTTTTATGTTAGATTTTGTTCTGAAAAAACACCATTTTATCATTTTAAAAGACAAACTTGGAAAAGGACCCAATTGAGAAGTCTTTGAGACATTTGGGACCTAATTGATAAAATATATTGTTTTGGGACTCAATTAGGAATTAATATATTGTTCAGGGACTAAGTTAGGCTTTCCCTTTTATACATGAGCAAAGCCAGATAAAAATTACTTCCTTGTCTCTTATTATAAAAATAGAGTAGAGCATTAAAATAATTATTGGAAATAATACAAGTTTGTGGGAGGTAATGCTATCCTTCCATGATCAGGCGGTCATTACACGTTCTAAATTCTAAGTACTTTCTTATGACATATTTGGTTAGATGTAATGAACTATGTAATGATATAATAGCTTGTTCCATCTTATATTTGGATTAATTTGTAAATAAAAATAAAATATGGGGACTAAAATAATCTTTTCAAAAATCACAGTGACTCTTTCATCGTGCTTCCATTACATTACCAAAAATTTTACAACCAATTTTTTTCATGACACGCATTTGATTATATAACATGGAGACATCTCGGCTGCTGCCGGTCCCTGATCAGAAAAGGTGGTGCACCGGGAACTGCCACAACTTGTGGAAACGAAGCACTGATGTGGGAATAATTTCTCGGGACTGAGAATAGTGAGTATCGGTGTGGACCTGCGCTCCAACGCTGCGAGGCCAGAATAATTATTTTTTTCATCAATAAAAATAATGCTGAGCTACCGTAAAAATGTGTTTTAAAAAATAAAGAAAAATCTATGATTTGAATGATTGGCCCGCCTGAATTAAATAAAATAATTTTATTTTAATTAAATGATATAAAAATAGATAATGATAATAAATGAACTAATTTTTATATTAAAAAAAAATTAGGATAATTTGGGGGCATATTTTTAAAAAAGCTCAATTTTCATCCTATTAAATACTGAAAAATAAAATGAGATTAATAAAAGATATTAAAAAATCAGTCTTTATTTATCCAAATTAGCATGACAAACTTGTAACTCTAGTAATTAGGGTCGAGCCAACCAGGATTATCCTATCAAACTCGTGATTCAGATTATGAAATTGAAATAACCTGATAAAAAAATTAAAAAAAATCACAAAACTAATTTTTTTATAAAAAAAAGTCAACATGCGTTAAATTTTCAAACCCGTGACCTGGATCATAGACCCAAAACATCCTATTTGGAAAAACCATAAAGTTTAATTTTCAATCAATCAAATATTAAAGGATGAAATTGAAAATATAATTTTAATTATACAAAATAAATAAAAATAATAATAATTAAAAGAATGATGAGCAAAATTGTAATAGAAAATAGATTTTATATTTTATTGAATGGTGAAATTGAAATGAAAAATCAATTTAGCAAAAGAAAAAAATCAAAAGAAAATGATCAAAATTGACATGCTAAATTAAAACTATTTTTGTGTCAAAGGGAAAATAACTTTAACAAAAGAAAAAAAAATCCAAAGAATAAGTATCAAATTAGTAAAAATAATATACCATAAATTTGGAATGAATGATGAAATTGAAAAAAAAAATAAAACTTTTGCAAAAGGGCCAAGAAAATAAATAAAACTCAAAAGAATAAAGATCAAATTGAAAAAAAAATATATGAAAAATTAGTATTAAATGATAAAATAAAATAAAAACATTTACAGAAAGTTTAAGAACAAAAATTAGAAATCAAAAAAATAATGATTGAATTTGAAGTAATAATAATAAAGAGAACCAAGTTGTCATCTGGGGGGAATGGAGAAAAAAAAAACCTAATTGTCAACAAACCGTTCACCCAATGTGAGCAAACACCACCCTAAAAAAAAAAAGATGCGACAATGCTTCTAACGACATGATAAAAAGGAATTTTTAAAAGGCAAGTGGCTTTACGTGTGTAACATGAAGGACACAGACACCTCTTACATGATAGCGTTTGCTACGTACACACCAATAACTTTTTATTTTTTGTTTATTTTATTTCTGTATTAAAAGACTTAATTTCCTCTTAATTGACCTAATAATAACAAAATAACTTTTGTTAAAAGATGAAAAAGTCTCTTGGGGCCAATTTTAATTTTTGGTTTCTAAAGATGTTTTGGTCGTTTTACTACATGTTTTGTTTTTTTATGTCTAGTCAAATACCAAACTACCCATCACCTGACATGGTAATTACAAAAAACCATTGGAAAAACACAAATTGTCTCTTAACTCTTGTTTTAAATCTTTTAATTCCAAAAGTATTTTGGTTGTTTCACTTTGCAAATGAAATAGAAATTTTTTTTTTCCGGTCAATTTAATATTATCTAATGGTTATTTAAGATTCTAATGCCCCCAGCAGCTAATATTAAATTTTTTTTTATGTAAAAGGCTAAATTGTGAAAGTTTTATAATAAAAATCCTTCATGTTTTAGCTTTGGTTAATAATATATAATTTTTGCAATAAAAAAAATGCAAGTAATCAAATTTATAACATTAAACAAAGGTTAAAAGAGGTCGCTATTTCATCATGCACACACTCATAATTAATTGTGGATTTGCACAATAAAATTATCATTTTACCATTGAGAAGAAACCCACTTAACTAGATATTAGGGGCAATACAATCATTTTCATGGGATCTATTAATCATTACAAAATTAAACATGGTGAATCAATCTTTTTAATTTTTGTTGCACAATAAAATTACTAAATTACCCTTAAGAGCAAAAAAAATTAACTTAGATCAAGGGGTTTTTTCATCTTTTTAATTTTTTTGCATAATTCAGTAAGTTAAATGCCCCTTAAAATTACACTTTCTTGGCTTTGTGTACGAGGCACTTTCATCATTTAATTCTGGATTTTTTATAATTATAATATAGGGTTAAGGGTAATTGAGTTTTTTAATATATATATATATATATATATATATAAAATTTAAATCAAATATGGCTGGCACCACTAGCGCTCTTTGGGTGGCTTATGCAGTACCATCTAGACTTCAAACGTTGTTGTCATATGCATTATTCATTGTGTCATGCCACCCTCTTCATGGTGGTGCCATACGTGCCTTCAAATAAACGATGGTTAAACTCCGACAACATGTTTTTTCTTCCTGCTCTTTTTTTTCTTTCCTCCTTAAAAACACGCCGAGCATTACAAAAAATTAAAGAAGTTTGATTATTTGTTCATTAAATTAATTTTGACAATATGTTTATTGATTTTTTTTTCAATTCATCCCTTGACATTTGATTTTTATATCAAGTTTGGTTCTTATTTTTTTTATTGTTATTTTTTTCTTATTCTTTTTTTAATTGAAACATTATTTTTTAATTTTATCCCTTATAATTTAATCTTATTTTTTTGTGCTAAATTTGGTTCTCATTCTTTTCAAATCTATTTTTTTTTCTTTTTAAACCTTTTTTTGGTTGATTTTTTTTTAAAATTTTTATCCTTGATTGTTTTAGATGGTTGGAAACTTGACATTGTTATTTTTTTGGGTTTATCTTTTATAGTGTAATCCGACTTTATGATCCTTGTCTCGAATTTTGAAGATCATAATGGGTTGACTTTGTTTTTTTAAAAAATAATAATTTTTTTAATCTCATATCTCAACATTGAGTTGATTAAAGATTAACATTTATTTTTTTTAACTTTTTTTTATGATGTTATTCCAGTCTCATGTTTTAGATCATGGATTCGTCAGATTTACTAAGGTTAACTCGTGCTCTTTTTTTTCATTGCTTTTTTTAAATTTTATTTCCTTTTATTTATTCAATTTTATCCTTTTTTATTAGGTCAGTTTGAGAATTAAGTTCAATAATTTTATTCAATTTGCTTTTCACAGGGTTCTCCCAGTCTCACAACTAGGTTCTAGATTTAACATGTTGGTTCAGATGGTCTCTGGTCAATTTATTTTTTGTTTTAATTGTTTTCTTTTTAATTTTTTCATTTAACATTTTATTAGTTGAGAACTAACATTTGAATATTTTTCATTTTTTTTCTATGCAAATATCTTATTCTTATTTAAATTTTACTTTGTTAACAAATAAAATCATTAAAAAGTTTTAAAAATATCGTCAAGATATATTTTTATAATATTAAAAATTATTGTAATTTTTTTTTATTAATGTTTTATCTAATTATATTATTAAATTAGTTGAACTTATTAAACGTAATAGAGAACTCATGAATGACTCAGCAAATAGAATTACATTTTAAAAAAAAACATTTACATTGTTTTGACATGTTTTCTTTGTAACAAATAAAAAATAGATCGGCTTGCAGACCACATGTAGTTTTAAAAAATAAAATCTAAGGTTATTTTGTGTATATTTGAGATTGTGGTAACGATAGTGGTTCAAAATTTTTTTATTTAAAAATATATTAAAATAAAATTTTTTTAATTTTTTTTAAATTAGTTTTGATATCAAATATTAAAATAATTTGAAAATATAAATTTTTTATTTTAAATAAAAAAAATTAAAGAATACGATTTCCACAACATACACACCCACCCTTACTCTTAACCTTACCCTTACCAGGTACATGATATAACAAGGTCAGTCTTGTCTTTCAAACGCCGAACGGCTATAAAATCCAAAACCCCGTAACGGGCATTACATCAAATTCTGTGCACACACACTGCGCACGTTAGCATCCATCTCCATTACCCGCGACTTAGAAAAAACTAAGAAGGCTCGTTCTCTGTCCATCTCTCTCTCTAGTGCAACAAACACGCACCAATTTTTCTTCCCAATTCCGATTCTACCCTTGCTCATCTCCCAAATTACCAATGCATCCAGCCTCCACCACCACGGCGGCGGTTAGGCGACAAATCGGCTCGCGCCATCGCACCTCGGCACCTCGGAGGCCGTCTCCTCCGCCGTATCCGTCGCCGAAGAGGATGAAGCTGTTGACGGAGGTAATGGAAAAGGCGGCGTATGCGGTTGTGGAGAGGGAGGACTATGACGATATCAGCTGCGAACAATGCCGCTCCGGGGAACGAGCGGAGGAGCTGTTGTTGTGTGATAAATGTGATAAAGGATATCACATGAAGTGCTTGAGACCGATTGTTGTTAGGGTCCCGATTGGCTCGTGGATTTGTAACAAGTGCTCTGGAGACGGCCAAGGACGTGTAAGAAGTAGGGGGGTTTTATTTTATTTATTTTATTTTTTTTTACCCTGGTGTCGTTTTGTGAGTAACAAATGTGCGTTTTGATTGGTTTGGTTTTTCGTTTGTTAGGGTTATCGCAGAAGAAGATAATTGATTTTTTTAGGATTCAGAGGTGTGAGAAGGATGACATTAAAGAGAAATGCAGGTCTCTCCAAGGTGATTTCTTCTTATTTATTTATTTGATTGTTAGTATTGTTTTACTTATTTTATTTCGTGTGTGTTTTTGTGATTATTCGATTTTCTTTTATTGATGTTTTTGATGGATTGTGATTGAGCTTGTTTCAGGCTTTGCATGGAACAAAGTTCTGCTGGAAGTTAAAAATTATCTGGGTTTAAATGTTTTAATAATAATATTAATAATAATAAAGAATGAGTATTCCTTTGGGGATATTGGAGTGTGTAGCTCAATGTACTCTTTACTGCAAAGCAGTGGAGGAGGGTAGGACTAGGTTCGAATTGTGCCCTTCCCACCTAAAGGACCAAAAAAGGAATATAATAAATAATAAAAAATAATAACAAAAGCATTAATGAAGAAACTAATAGGAAGGTTAATGAAGAAACTAATAGGAAGGAGAGGAGAAGAAGAGCCTCTTTGAAAGTAAGATAGAAGTTATTTTTCAAAGTATTTTTTTTTATTTAGAAATACATTAAAATAATGTTTTTTTTATTATTATTTTTGACATTAACACATCAAATTGATAAAAAAAAAATTAATTTAAAGCTAAAAGAAATAATTTTTTTTGAAAAACATGGTTGGAGCAATGTTAAACGGTGTTGAAGAATCACAAACAATAAAAAAAAAAAAGAGAAAGGGAATAAAGAAGAGTTTTGAGATAAAATGATAAAAAGTAGAAAAAAAGGACATTGTGTTTGGCTAGGATTAAACTCATAGGAAGTTTTGGAAATATTACTGGTAGAACATTTTATGAATTTCACTAAGTAACTTAAAGCATGACAAGGGGTTCATTTTCTTGCAATTTAGCCTGAAAAGTTGTTTAATTAATGGAGAGATTCCAATTTTGTGCTAAATGATCCTTGCCAAATGTAGAGATATTCAAGTTAGATCAAATATAGAAACCGTTGAGGTATTTCTCATCTTATATAAAGATTTCAACTAATGGGACTGAACTCCAGTATGATTTGTGATTGTCCTTGTTATTTTGAGTAGGATAGTTATTACTTTTCTTTTTACCGATTTTACATTTAAGTCTAATCATAAATGGTATCGATTTTAAGATCTCATATCCACTGAACATATTGTGCTCACATGACTAAAACTCTTGGGCAGCATTTGGCATGGATTAAGGATGTAGTGAAATTTCATAGGAGTACTCGTCAGCAGAATAAATGCTAAGAATACAAAATGATGGGTAATCTACATGAGATTTCAGTGGTTAGTCCTGATATGCTTAGAGCTAACAAAGTGGAAATGCAGTATCAAAGGACCGGAGTTTCACTGTATTATAAACTGTTTTGAGTATTGTATTAGTATTAGCAACACAGTGCCTACAAAGATAGTAAGATATTTCAACTAAACCCCAGTGACTTAGAACTTTCGTAAATTTGTTAATTTTTTACATATTATTACTTTGGTTAAGTATTCTCTCTTTCTCATGAAAATGGTATAATGGTTCCTTTTATGGCCCCAAATATGGCGGAAAAAAATCAGTTGATAATAATTGTCCAAATGATCTATTTTTCCTTTATCATTGAAATGAACTATATGTTAAGGGTAAAAATTTAATCAAACAGAGTGAATTCGAAACTGGTAGAATAGAACAATGGATTGCATTTTTAATCTACTATTTTTAAACAAGCTAAAAGATGGGTATTAGTTTAGGTATAATAGAGGGGATAGATGTCAAGGGTGAAATTTTTTAGTTATAAAAGATTTGAAAATGTTGTAGCTGCAGCAACAGTGGTAATGATGGTGGTTAGAATTGGGATAATAGTTTTAACATTGTTAATCAAGCCATCTTAATCTAAAAAAATAATACTAATAGGGTTAACTGATGATTAAAGTTTACCAAAGCAAATGATAAACTGCTGCTTAAATGAGAAAAGCTCACAATCTAATCATGTCTCAGATAAGTCCATTAGACAATTACTTTGTACAACAGGCAAATTGTTGCATTGCATGTTGAATCAGATGGTTCGAGGAAGATCATGCCTTATACTTGGCCTATCCTAAGAACATTCATCTCTTAATCAGCAAACTTATGTTTTGTGTCTTAGGATACTTCATCAATCATAAATTTGACATGATTACATTTTACTTGCATCAACCATTTACCCATCATGTGCTAAATTAGTGGGGTCGATATCTTGAGTGTGATCATTGATGCTATGTTATGCGACACTGATTGTCTGTATTTATGTATGCACTTGCTATTATTTAGGAATTTTATTTTGATGCATATGCATTACCTTGTATGCCATGGTTCATGTAAAAAAGGATTGTAGTGCTTAGCTACCCATAAACATTGATGTGTTTAGTAGTGGTACTGCAACGTAATAGAGAGACAACAATCATCATTTCTTTCCATTACAGTATTTTTTGCCAAACATTATGTATCTATGTACCATTGACTCCCATAATAAAGCATCAAACTTATGAATTATGATATATTCTCGAAACCTTTTCTTTAAGACTTAGTTTTCTAGAAAATCAAATTCGCTTTGGTGAATGTACTGTACGTTTTCCATGTAAGAATGAAAATTTCTAAATTCTTACCAAAATTCCTGCACATCTTTGTAAAATGAAAAAGTGAAAGCCCTAGATAAAAAGGTAAGCATTGTAATACAGGTAGTTGCTGTTTTGTCACATCATTTTGTTGCTTCCTTTGAATTATTTCTCCTAATGCATGGACTTTCATGGCACAAATAGTTTGGGGCCTTGTCATTTACTTCCTATTTGTCTGATCTATTTTTGCTTATTAGTTGCCATGAATGCTATCACGTATTTTTTCACCACATTGCCTGGTTTTTGCTGCACCTTTGAAGCCTTAATTTTCATTTATTGCTTATCTTGTTGCTTTTTATTGCTTATGAACATTTCCTTTGAAGTCAAGAAATGTTGGTGCTAATGCATAAACTAGTTGAATTAGATTTGCCGATATTAAGTTGATGTTTTCATTCCCTCCTCTCGAGCTGTTTTCAAGATTCTAGAAAACGACGGAGACGTTCATTGGTGTATCAAAAGAAAAGAAGGAGACTGTTGCCATTTATTCCATCAGAAGATCCTGCCCAAAGGCTCAAACAAATGGGCACCCTTGCTTCTGCTTTAACAGCATTGCACATGGAATTTAGTGGTGATTTGACCTACTTGCCTGGCATGGCTCCTCAATTAGCCAATCAGGCCAAGTTTGAGCAGGGTGGCATGCAGGTCTGAATTTAAAACTTTCTTTTCAACCTTGTATTTTCTCCAAACCTTTTACTGTCTTGTATTACATGTTATTTGCATGATCTGGTGCCTTTATTAGGTCCTTTCCAAGGAGGACATTGAGACATTGGAACAGTGCAGAGCTATGTGCAAAAGAGGCGAATGCCCTCCTCTTTTAGTAGTTTTTGATTCATGTGAAGGGTACTCGCATCTTGAATACATTTATTCAGCTAACAACCATATTTAACTACTGCATATTGAGTAGATTCATGTATATTCTGTGATGCAGATATACAGTTGAGGCAGATGACCAGATAAAGGATTTGACCATTATAGCAGAATACTCAGGTGACGTGGATTACATTAAAAACCGAGAACATGATGATTGTGATAGTATGATGACCCTTCTTTTGGCAAGAGACCCATCTAAAAGCCTTGTCATCTGTCCTGATAAACGTGGAAATATTGCACGCTTTATCAATGGCATTAACAATCATACTCCGTAAGCCTGCTTAACCCATATCTTCTTCTCCATGTTGGTGTATATATAAGCAAATACTGTTCTGATGATACCAAATTATTTTAGACCTTTTTATTGCCATGTATTCTACTCTGTACAACTCATGTTGCCCCATTCGCATCTCCTTTGTCACGTCACATATAAAATTCTACATTTATTTGTGCCAAAATTGCATGTAACTGAACTAGAAATTACTAGTCCACCCTCTGTTAAGCTTAAGATATATCTAACTCTGTGCAGGGATGGCAAGAAGAAGCAGAATTGTAAATGTGTGAGATACGATGTTAACGGGGAATGCCGGGTCATTTTAGTTGCTACTCGTGATGTTGCTAAAGGGGAGAGGCTATACTATGATTATAATGGACATGAGCATGAATACCCTACTCAACATTTTGTTTGAGAACACTTATAGATATCTAACAATCCTACAGAACTGGGATTCAATTTTGGATCCTGCTAGATCCTTTCTCATCTAGCGTTTTATTTCACAGTTTACTCATTGCTACTGCAGATTCAAAAGCATTTCTTCTAATGTATCCATGGGATATTTATAGTAATTTATGATGTAGAGCTGGCCTTTCTAAGGCCACGACAGAAATAGAGCAGGGGAGAAACTTTCCTTGGAATTTAGCATTTGGAGAAACTTTTATGTCCTAGGGATATTTTTAAGGAACATTTTTTGTAATACAGATTTCAATGGAAGTTGTTTCATTTACAAGTATTTTCATTTAAAAATATCCATGCGTGCTTTTTTTATTTTACTTTAAAAATATCCCTTTGGAAATCTTACCAGCAAAATTTTTTTAAAGGAAATTATGCATTTCACCTTTCTTATGATTTGCTGGCGCATAATCTGTAGAAAAGCAAGTACTGCGATCAGTTGCTTTATGTATTGATGCTATATTTTCTGTCAGCCCCATTGTGATTCAGTTTGACCCATTATGTTGGAATTAGAACATTGGATTGAATGCTTTATTGCAGAGGCTTTTACTGTGTATCAAATCAGCTCATGCTCAACTCACAACGTCTACAATTCATAAGTGATAACAATCCATTTCTTTGTATTTATACCGCAGGATGCATAAAATATGCAAAAACTTGACTGTTGATTTTTGTCTTGGGACATTATGTAAAACTTTTATGGCCATCATTTATACCCCTAACTTGCTTGGCATCGTAGTATTTCATCTATTCTGTTCTTTAATTGGGCTTTGCAAAGAAGATTGCATTCTCTTACTTTTCAAGCTAAGTATAATAGCCGGGTCTCATGTTAAAGTAAGTCTCATATCCGTGGAAATATAGCTTGATATCAGTGGTTTCATAGAGGATTCTGTGTCATTTTGCATACTGAGAACATGCATTTAATAATCTGTCCTTTTGTTTTCATTGAATTATTGTCTTTGTTTTCTTAGTAAACGCTAGTGCAATTCATTGAATTATCTTTCTGCATGCACTTCGGTCTTTTACATTCTTACTTTTCATTTGTGATGTGAATCTTGAGATGTTACATTTAGCCATGGATAATTCGAAGGGATTCGTCAAAGCTCCTGATAACTGGGACATGAGGTGTGCTGCACTTCTTTGGATGCTTGTTGCTGGGTGTGTCTCGTGTTGGCTCCTATGCATAGCTATCTATAATGTTGTACTTCCAAAGATTACTGAAGGTGCTGGATCTACTGCCTCTTCACCAAGGCTACTCAAGATCTTGATTTGAATGCTCTCAATAGCTGCTTAAATGCTTGCATTACAGAGGCCATTTCTTGGAATCTAAGGCCTTAGGTTCAAGTCTTGAGAGCAGCCAATTCATTTGGCATAACTGAAAGGGTTGCACAATCTCATTCCAATTCACTTCCATGGATTCATGGACATTTTGGTTTCACTAATTTTTATATCTCCACGTGACTATGCATGTTTGATGCATTGTTTTCAGGTTTGATGAGATGGTATGCTTCTTGAAAGTTACTATTGTTGGTAGTTCATCTAAACAGACAGTAAGAATCCTTATGGACTGCCTCACCACTCTAGTTGCTTCCCTTTGTTTAAGTGTTGTAAAAAACTTTTGTTAGCCAGAAATTTCCTTAATGAAAAAACAATATTTTCAAACCAAGGTGCTCCTCATCTCTTATGTAAAATGTATTTGTTAATTAGAAAAAAAAAGAAGAGGAAAAGATAAATAAACCTCCCATCAAAGTTATAATATAAATTCTGAAATTTATTTTGAAAATCTACACCGTGTTTTTCAGCCTGGAATATGCAATATGGTAAGCAATTAGGTTGTAGGATGCTCTGGCATCCATGACCATGTTTCTATGCTACCATTTCCCCCCCTTATGATGCTTCGTTCTTCCACACGAGTCGTCCTCATTTCATTAAATTTTAAAGTACATGGCATCTTTCCTTTCAGGGTTGTACATGTTTGAGAGCCAGATTCAAGTTGTGCCATCTAAAGCTGTCTTTCAATTATTCAATTTGCTGCGCAACATCGAATAGAAAGATCATTTCCAGGTTGCTGATCTTAGTATCTGACAATAACAGAGTTCTTGTTCGCCCAACTGAATTAATGAACTTTATGCTTCAATGACTTGTAAGATCAGTTCTTTGCCCTCTATTAATGAAATTTATGCCATGCAGTTGAAGTGTGTAATCTACTTTATTGTCATTCCTTGTTCTCCTAGTTTTCCCCCCCCTTCATAGAAGCCTTCCTGTATCTGCAATACCAAAAGTAAACACTAAATACTGCTCCTGCGTAGTGTTTTTCTATGTTGGAACTTACAAGTTGAATTTTGCATGGTTCAAACAGATTATCAATTGCAAAAAGTTTACCAAGTGTTGCGTTATGGACCTGGGTTCGTTTTCCTGAATAGGTGAGGACTCCCTTACCTAACCTTCAGTTCGTGTGGGATTCTAGCGGACACAATGATCTATTAATTTTGACATGGTATGAGAAGCTCACCAACTAAAACTGCTTCTCTGCTAGGATTTATTTTATTATCAAGTCTTCTGCATAATTTTCTCCGAACGTTTTTTCTTAAACCTTGAAATGCCTAATTCATGATTACAGACCGAGGTGGTCACTTCTATTCATGCAGTCGCAGTCCCACACAAGATATCCTAGTACATCAATTTCAGGTATCATATCTTGTTTTTGTTGGGGATTTAGCCCTTCTCATTGATTTAACAGTCACAAAATCCAATATATAATCATCAATTGTTGAAGTATCCCCCCATTATTACTTGCATTCCCACAGGACAAAATCTAGGTCCTGCGATTTGCCTACCCCACCAAAACCCATGACCTAACCTTCAAAACACAGTTTCATTCTGTCAGGGACCGTTGTACGATTTTGAAAACAAAGGCGTTTCTGCAAGACTTGCATGACTTATAGTCTTGTTCAGCTACCTGATACTTCATATAATGAGGTCTCTTAATTTCCAGATAATTACTACTGGCACACCTCTAAAATAATACATACAAAATCCAAACCAAGTGCAGTTAAAATAATACATACAAAATCCAAACCGAATCCAGTTAATGATACAGACAAATTTCTAGTACATGAAAAATCCAAAACCAAAACTATAGCAAGCAAAATCTTTGGGAACAATTATTGTAAAAGCCACGGTGCACGTGAAGAAGGCGCTGTGAACTTGTGACCTTGGCCATACAGTTCGATCCTGTTACGCATAGGGCAAGCTCGAGTTTCTGATCAGTAATCAGGCTCTAGTAAAGGCCACAGGTGTCTATCCCAGGGAGAGATAACGGTCCTAAATCACTTCACTGCATGTCAAATTAAAAAAAAAAAAAAAACTAAAACTGAAACCGCCACAATCGTCTCTCGATGGCGCCAAACACCACATTGTAGGGTGGCGATCAAAACATCTTGCTGGCCTTCTTAATGATGATGCGACGTGTATCGCTACCCTTTACATAATAAAACTCTGACAATATTTTTTTCTCTCTCTCCTCTGCCTTGAGAAATGCGTTGTCTTTGTAGAAATTCAAAAAATACGTAGTTAGTTGTTAATTTTATCATAATTAATTCTCATATTTTGTATCAATTTTTTTTTAATTTCATCCTTTAACATTTAATTTTGATAATAAATATAATTTTCATTCTTTTAATTATTATTTTTTTTTTTTATACTTTTCTTAATTGTATTTTTTTTCAATTTCATCCATCAAAATTTAATTTTTTTATATCAATTTTGGTTCTTATTCTTTTTAATTTTTTTTGTTTTCGATCTTTTTTTGTTGATTTTTTTCATTTTTACCCCTCATTATTTAGCTGATTGAGAGTTTGGCTTCATGTTTTTTTTTTTGAGTTTGCCTTTTATGGTTCAATCTTATCTTATGACCTGTGTTATGGAATTAAAATATTAAATCGGGTTGGATTTAATCTTATTTTATGTTTTTTAATTTTTTTTTTCAATTTCATTCTTCAAAATTGTATTGGTTAGGGATTTGCATTCATTAGTTTTCACTTTTCTTTATATAGATTTGTTCCGATCTCATCTCTCGAGTCATGGATTCGGCCGGTTTATCAAGGTTGACTTGGCTTTTTTTTTTAGTTTTTCTTGTCTCTCTATTCTTTTGATTGTATCAAATTTGATTTTTTTTTCAATTTCATCATTTAACATTTGATTTTTATATCAAATTTTGTTCTCATTCTTTTAATTGTTATTTGTTTTTTTTTCTTATACTTTTCTTGAATGATTATTTTTCTCAATTTCATGTCTTAACTTTTGATTTATTTTTTTATATCAATTTTGATCCTCATTCATTTCAATTCTATTTTTTTATTCTTTTTGGTTGATTTGTTTTTTAATTTTACCCCTTATTATTTGGTTGATTGAGAATTTAGCTTTATGATTTTTTTGGGTCTACCTTTTGTGGTTCAATTCGATTTCATGACTCGTGTCACAAGTTTAAGAGATTAGACTAGATTGCATTCAATTTTTTTTAAATCTTTTTTAATATTAATTTTTTTTTTCAATTTTATCCTTTAATATTGTATTGGTCAGGGATTTGTATTCGTTATTTTTTCACTTTCCTTTCTATGGATTCATCATGATCTCATGTCTTGAGTCATGGATTCGGCTGGTTTACCAGGATTGACTCGAGTCTTTTTTTAACGTTGGTTTTTTTAAAAGTTTTTTTATTTTTTTTATTTTGTAGCTTTAAAACATGGTTCATTTAAGAATTAAGCTTCGTGATTCTATTTGATTTGCGTTTCATGAAGTTATCTTAGTCTCACAACTAGGCCATAGATTTGGCTTGTAAACTCGAATTGTTTTTTTTTCAATTTCATTATTTGACATTTTATTTGCTAAGAATTGAGATACATATGTTTTTCATTTCTTTTTCTATGTGATCATCTCATTCTCATTTAATTTTTGCTTTGTTAACAAATAAAACCACAGGGATCTTTTAAGATTATTGAAAAGATATATTTCTATGGTATTGATAAGCGTTTTTTTCCGCATTAAATCATTGTTGATTTTTTTTCATTTTATTTTTTGTCGATATCTTTTTTTCTAATCATATTATTAGATTAACCAAGCTTATTGAACCTAGTTGAATCAGTTACATGAATCTCGTATTTTTATTGCTTTTTTAAAAACACGGCCATCACCGTAACATCTTTTTTTTATGTTAGGAAAATATTGGCTCAGTCAGCGGCGTAGCACAAATCACCTATCTAATAAATTTACTAAAATGACTCATTAGCGCTAATGTAGATTGCTACAGTGCTAATAAGTGAGAGAGAAGATAGAAAGTCATCAGATTTTGGTTGAAGAGAGAGAGAATTATTACTTGATACTAATTTAAGCCATGAAAAATCATTGATCTTGATGTCCACAGGTTTCATTCAACAATAAAAATTTAATGATGGTTGTTTTGAACTTTAATCTTACGTGTAAAAACAAATCAGGGCTAACTGAGAAAAATCTTTCCTAGTTTGATTTTATATTTTTGAATCATTTTGGGTTAATAAATGGGTTTTTAGAGGTCCCAAAGATGTTTCTTATGTCTTTTTTATATGAAAATGGGTTTTATGCTAAAAAAATCAAACTCAATTTTTCAGCCTCCAATGATAGTTAGATTATAGAAAACTAAGTCATTTGCATATATTATTTTAAATTAGAGTGGTTGTTCGCCATAAAAAAAATTTAAAATTACTCATGCATACGGGCTAAAAAATTGATATGCATGGGCTTTGTTTCAAGAGCCTTGGTGTGTTGGGCACCCAGGCCTAGCCACCTTTGTCTTTTTTTTTTTAATTTTTTTTATAAAGCTTTCAAGTTTCATATTTTTTTTCATTTTATTTATTTTTTGTTAATTTAAGGGATATTTTGATATAAAAAAACATGAATACATAAGAACAAAGAAGTTTAAAATAATTTTTTTAAAATTTTATGTCATTAGATATTTGAATTACTAAACAAAATTTATTTTTTTCTAGAAAAAAAATAGCTATAACAAAATACATAACCTAATATATAAAATATATTAAATTGTTATACTACATTGACTAATTAAATAGTTCTAAATAATTATAAAAATTAAATTATAAATAACTTTTACATCCATATTAATTAAAAAAAAATGGAACATTGCCTTATTGTTATTTGCATATATAATATATTCTGATACTTGATGAATAATTAATTTAATTCTATTTTCAAATGTGGCTTTGCCTAGTTTTTTTTTTAATTTTATTCTTTAATATTATTTTTTTAATGATTTTTTTTTAATATCATCTTTCAATATTTTTTTGATTTTAAAATAATTTTTATATTTATTTATCATATAACTAATTTTTTTAAAAAATATATTATTAAATTCATTGAAATCTATAACTTCAATCACAAATTTAACATATTAACCTTATCAATCCAATATATTAACTTCTCATTGGATTTTAAAAAAGATCACCTTAAGAATTTTTCATGTTCAAGAAAATCTTTGTCTGACCTATCGCATAGTGTGCGAAGTAACCTGTTACTATAACTAGTTAAAGAGATGATTAGAGACTTAAGGACAACGGGAGCTTTCATCCCCTCTTAAATTTAAGGACATCCTCTTGTATTATTCTCCCCTGTTTATAGTTTGCTAGCAATATTTACCATATATTACCATGTATATACTTCATAAAGTTCATATATAGAGGTATTGTGCTCCCTCCTGTTATGACCTCATCTGTCATCCTTACAAGGCTGTAAAATTCCACCGCCTGCTTATAAAGCAAGACTTTCAAGAACCCATTAGCGGTAGAAAAACGAAGATAATCTCTTCATCAAGTTTTCTCGTTCAAACTTCGAAGGGATGGGTAGCTTAGAAGAGGAAAGGCTGGTACAAATGGTGCGTGACTTCATAGAATCAGAATCATCAGCAGCACCCACATTTACTGCTTCCTCAAACTGCCTTTCTATCAACCAAGTCAAGTATTTCACTTTACAGGTACCTTTTTCTTAAATATTGTTTTGTGTTTTGCAATATTCTTTGTTGTTCTCTGTCTGGCTTTGTATTCGTCTATGTGTGTGCCTCCTAACATTACGGGGTTTGTATGATCTTGTGTTGGTTAATTAGGAGAAACTTGGGATAGTAACAGAAGCTGAGGCTGAGGTTTTGGAGACTCTACTGAAGCATATGAGAAGCAAAAATGATGCTGAGAAAACAACTAGTAAGAAGTTGTGGCTCGTGAAAAGGCTGAAAATGGATGGTTTCAATGCTTCCCTTTGTCAGACTTCATGGGTCACTTCCTTAGGATGCCCTGCTGGTGGGTCTCTCCCCCCCCCCCCTCTCTCTCTGATCTCTTACACACACATATTCAAGGCTATAGCTTCTCTCATTTTCATCACTACACATCTGTTTGGATTGAAGAGTCTAGCCAGCTACTTTGAGTTTTGCCCGATCATTTTAGTTTTCACAAGGCCGTTTTATTTATGAGCAAGAACGTGACCGTATCAATATGCTGTTTCTTGAAAATAACTCTCTCTCATCAACCAATTTTCATCTCGGAGATTCAAACAGTTTTCATTGGTATTGCCAAGAATTTTCACCGGAGAGAAATATGATCTCGTCCTAATCAGAAAAAAAGCCAGCCATGCCTTGTGATTACAGTCTGAAAAGGGTGCTTGGTGTTGACAAGGACCCCTTATCTTTGGAGATCTTGGAAACCAGGCAATGGCTCCTAGGTAGATAGATACCTGGTGTGGAGTCCAAGGGAAATAATTTTAATCTTGCGAATCTCATGTTCTTGTTTTTTTGTGCGGTGATCAACTCTCTTCTTTAATGCTGTTTAACAGGGGATTACGAGTACATTGACATCACATTGGAAGATGAGAATGGTGGCACAATGAGGCTCATAGTGGACCTAGACTTCAGGTCCCAATTCGAACTGGCAAGACCAACACCATTCTACAAAGAACTAACAGACACACTCCCATTATTTTTTGTGGGCAGTGAAGACAAACTCCACAAAATAATCTCTCTGCTTTGCTCAGCTGCGAAACAGTCCCTTAAAGAGAGAGGGCTCCATTTGCCTCCATGGAGGACTAGCACTTACATGCAGTCCAAATGGCTATCCAGGACCTGCAAAGTCGCAAGCGCCACTAACATTGGTTACAGCAACAGAGAAAATAGGGAAGCTAAAAATGGGTACAGCAGCATGTGGTCACCTCCAATGGTTAAGCCCAAGAGAAGGGGTTGGGGTGGTGGGTCTGGCGGGTCTGGCTTGTCTAGTCAGCCTCTCTAGCATGGGCGTAAATTGTTGCTGAACATTTTGCTGCTACCCAGTCGAGTCCTAATTTTGACAGACACGACAACTCAAGTTCTTTGAGTTTTTTGTAATGTAATGTTACAAAGTATATATGCAAAAACATTACACGTTTTGATTACATTAATTTTGCTAAGCATGTTACTCTCTAGAGCGAAATTTCTTCTTCTTTTTGCCCTCTTCGATTATCATTGGTTCAATTGATAGCCATTTTACAGATTTCTTCTGGTATAGCTCTAGTTATGGCTGTTAATCATGATTGTGATGAAGATATTTAGTGATATTTGTCGCTAAAATGTGTTTATCTTGAATAATATTCAATAAAACAAGAGGCTAAAAAAGGATCATAAAGTCAAGGGACAACTAATTAACTGTGATTTGTCTCCTGCTATATCATATAGGGTAGCCACGTTGCTCGTCAAGCCTATATGTTTATTCATGATGTAGATTTAGAGCAGCTTTGTTTTTATATTTTAAAAGTATTTAAAAGAAATTAATTTTAATTTTTTATTTACTTCAAATTAATTTCTTTTTAATATTTTTAAATTATTTTTATATATTAAAATCAATAAAAAAATATTTTAAAAAACAACAGCTATCAAAATACCAAACAGGCTTTCGTAACCTTTCACTTTTAACCCTTATAATTTAAAGCTTTTCAATTTTAATCTAGTTTTGCAAAAAGTTTTATAAACATGGTTTGTTTTTAATTTTTTTAAACACAATGTCATTGATTTGATTTTTTTTAAAATAAATAATTTAAATAAACCCCAATTAATTCAATGTGATTCATGGAACTTGGACTGATTTGGCTTCAGGTCGACTTTAATAACAGATTCCAGGTAGATTTTGTATGATCCAAGAAAGAATAAAGAAATATATATAGACCAATAATTTCTTTGGCCTAATGTAACACTCACCAAGCCTATCCAAAATATTACCAAAAAGAAAAAAAAAAAAACCAAACCCAAAAGTGACACGCAAGCAAAAAAGTGAAAAACAGAAGACAACGACACCGTTTTAGAAGGCAGAAACCAGTGGCTCTTGTGAAACAGGAGGCAGAAAACAAGGGAGAGAGAGAGAGAGCGGAGCAGAGCCTCCTTTCTCCGAGTAGCAGATAGAAAGAGGTAAAATGCTAATGCTTTCGTTGTTGTTAGGCTTCATTGTATCTTGCCTATCTTTCGTTGTTGTTTCCTTCTTGTACACTACAAGGAACCTCCCTCCATTTTGACAACTCCAGAAAGGACAAATACCCATGGTTTTGCCATGGAAATTATCACGGTAATTCAATCTCTAGAAGCCTTTTATTTTTATTTTTTATTTTTAGTCCATGATTATATTACTCAATTGCATGATTTGAGATAATTAGACTTGCTTTTCATTCAATCAAATTATTAAATGTAAGTTATCCATATCAAGAATTAAAAATTTAAGATGATCATCTCCTTGTACTCCTGAGAGATCCCCTAACTTTACTCACTATACGTCAACCGTTTATAAGCAAATCATCTCTTTAATTAAGAATACAAGATTTTCTGGGTTTTTTTCTCCAAAGGAGAGACAAGATTTTCTCCTGCGGTGAAGTCATATCATAGTACAATGAACAAACACAATGAAGTGTCGAGAAATCCCTGAATATGCTTCAGGTAATGGAATGAGAACAGGAAATCTTCCATGATAAGAAAAATCTTTTATCATATCAAACTGATAGTCAAATAAGTGCTGTTTGTCAAAAGAAAATGATAATTTATGATACAAAAATTGGCCAATAAAGAATATTTTATATGTCGCTTCAAGAAATTCTAAACTTAACCCATGTTCATCTAGTTTATTCAAATTAAATTCATTTAAAACAATATTATTTTATTTTTTTAAAAATTAAATCAAGTTTTAACTAAATTAATCTATTAGATCGACTGAATCAAATCAAGTCTATCACGAGCAAGTTAAGTGATTGATTGACTTGGTGATATTTATAGGGTAATTATAGGATAATTAATGCCATTTATCAAATCCTAGACTAGTAATCTCTTGTGTGTAGCATTGAAAAACTAGGCAAGCGAAAGCACAAACATGCATGAATTTCAATACTTAGAGGAGTCTCTCATGCATGCATATAATAATTCATTGGAGGATTATGGTTCTAATTATCTTGGGTTGTGCCATTATCAAAGAGGAAAATGATTAGGAAATGGCTAATTGTTGACTATGCACATTAGTGGATTAATTTATTTGGATTTTGTTGTTTGGTGAGGAAATAATATTAGTCGGCCATTCCTGACTTTAAGAACACCAATTAAACACTGGACTTGTGATCCTTGTTATTCATGGTAGGTTTGGTGTAACACTTTTAACAGGAATTTTAAGAAGATTAATTTTGATTATTTCTTTTCAATCCTCAAAGTTAATATAAATCAAATACTCACCCACTTTTATCTTTTTGTTATAAATTATGTCATATTTTTAGACAGCCTGCGCTACACTGCTGGCCGATCCAATTTGCATTTCGATTATATATATATAACACTGCACGTGCCGCTCAAAGCTTGTTATCACCTCCAACAAACTGGCATGCATATATTGTTTATCTTAAGAAGGAAAAAAAAATCAAGCAAACCTGGATGAATATTCGAAACCTAAGTTAATCTCCTAAGCTCGTAACCCGTGAAGCCAAGAAAAAAGATATCAATTTTAAAAAAATTTGAAGTAAAAAAATAGCAATCAAAAGAATAAGAATTAAATCTGATAGGGAAAAACATGAAGAAGGATGAAATTGTAAAAAAAAAATAATTTTAAAAACTATATGAAATAAACAAACATCAATCAAAAGAATAAGAATCAAATCTGGAAAAAAAATTTAAAAGATGATGAAATTGAAAACAAATCTCAATTTGATAAATTATTTCAATTAAAACAAATTATAATAAAAAGTAGAAGGATCAAATTTGAAAAAAAAAATTAAAAGGTTGTTTTGAAGACTTATATGGTTATATGTTGAAATCGAGAAAAAGAGAGAGAGTAAGGTGAAAAAAAGATTGTTGATGCCAAATAGAGGCCCGTTGGCTATACGCGCAATTATTTGGTATGTTGCCCAAATATACGCCACCTAAAAATAAAGGCATTGCTAAGACAATTCAAAAATCCTAAAAGCAATTATTTGGTATGTTGCCCAAATAGTGTTGGCTCTAACTACATGTTGGTACGTCCGTTATACACACCAATTATTTTTAAAAAAATAATGTTTAATATTTCATAAAATACCAAATTACCCTTTACTCTACTTGTTATATATATATATATATATATATATATATATATATATATATATAATCAAATTGAAAATATGAAAAATCCCATGGGCTCTAGCTTAAGATTTGTTTTTCTTTTAAAGATAATTAAGTCATTTTATTGTGCTAAAAAAATAAGAAGAACGATTTGCCCCCAAATCAATTTGATAATGATCAAATGAATCATGTGGAAAAAATCATATTACCCTTGATAACAAGTTAGTTGATTTGTTTTGAAAAGAAAAAAAAATCATTATACCATTTCAATTCACAATGCAATAAATCCATGACCATAATAATTTGTTTATCCTTTTAGTTTTTTTTAATTAACACATATTAGTATAATAGTATTGAAATGGAAAATAAAAATAGGAAACATAAAATTAACTAAGGAAATTATCTATTTTTCTAAAAAAGCTCTTGTATCAGTCTTTCCAGGTTGGAAAGAATTCATCTTTGAGTTTAGACTCCAGTCAGAAACAATCATCCACCATGAACATCCTTTTATGTTTGGCTACCCTATCATGGATCCCTAATATCTTT
>Ga0325410_1001010_pt1 | contig 30384 bp, 18 predicted proteins | sample PopdelMetagenome_16_FD_206182 | JGI IMG/M metagenome (GOLD analysis project Ga0325410, IMG submission 206182) | Populus deltoides microbial communities from Bellville, Georgia, United States - Xylem-PdIQD-R3 | ecosystem: Host-associated > Plants > Phyllosphere > Stem > Wood/Secondary xylem...
CATAGAGAAAGCAAAAAATGATGAAAGATACATTATATCATAGGAACACAAGAACATTAAGTGAGTAAACAATAAGTATGATTAATTCCAACGCTCGGCAAAGTTAACAAATGAAAACAAGCAAATAATGTGTTTACCAGATTTTCAGCACCAGGAAGATTTCCTCTTTTTGCAAGATTAACAGCAAGTTCAAGATTGTTTAACTGCCAAACCACCAAAAAATGATATAAGATTGATGGCCATCTTCCGTATAATAAAACATGACAGAAAAGGAGAGAATCCAGCAAGCAAACCTGGCCACTAACAAAAGGCACAAGTGTTGCTTCATTTACAGTGGCAAGCAAAACCTGTCCTCTCCTATTGACTGCATAGAAGCCACCTACTGAAGAAGCATCAGTCGTCAAAAATATAGGATCTGGACTGATTCGGTTTCTATAAACCGCGCTAGCAGTCTCTAGGTCATAAACAAATAGAAGTCCTTGCTTTGTGATCACATATATTAAGCCATACTTTTGGGATATCTGTCACAAAATAAGAGTTAACAAATTTTAGCTTGTGGTGAACCTATTAGAAACACTGCCAGTCTAGATAAAAAATAAGCTATGATTTACCTGCATTGACACAGGAAAATCATCAGCGAAGTCTGGTGGAAAGAACAGGTCTGCTTGCTTCTTAGTAAATGATGGTTTGCCTAAAAGACAATAGCACAATCAGTATCCAAAAGATTTCACCGGAAGCCAATATGGAAAGTTATAGCAACATGCTTTTAGTTTCACCAAGAACAAAAACTTGCTTTGGGACAGCATAAAAGCAAACAAATGAAACCAAGACACAATTACACTTCATATGATGTACATATGAAATATGAATTCCAGAGAAAAGTAAATGACCTGGCACAGCACCAAGTTCAATAACATGCAACTTTGATGTTAGTTGTCCAGCATTAAATGACCTTGATGCAAAAGAGATAAGGATTGAAGCATTATCATTTCCTGCAACCTGGAAAGGCATCAAACAAGCACATTTAAAATACAATACCAGGAGGAACACAGAAAGGATTAGAATCCACAAAATGAAAAAATAAAATTGAGAGTAACATCACACTTTAAATGCGGCAAATGACGCTGCATGTGCTTCAAGAGCCTGACTACGCTGCTGATCCACAGAGAAAAGCTGCATATTCCCTTTGACCAATTGTGGCCTCTGCAACAAATATTAGGATATTAATCAATGCTGTTGAAAACTCTGGAAGAATTTTAAATATCCACAATCATCAAGGCAGGTACAATACCAATCATTTAAGGAATAAATGTTTCACAGCTAAAGAACCGATATTTATGTTTTAAAAATGCCAGAGAAGACAAAATATGCCATCTTACATAATAACTGAAAAACTTGATAAGACAAGAAATATGGGGAAAGCAAAAGCAACTAATGATTGATTACTGTACTTGAACAGATTAAAGGCTCACAAGTCATACTCTAAATAACATTCTTACCTATCTACAGTTACAGATAAAAGAAGGAAAATCACCATAAATAACCACAACATTTTGCTAGACCAACAAATTTGGAAATAACCACAATGCTTTGACAAACCAACAAATTTGGAACTAATACAAACCATGGTCCAAATGACTTCTTATATTATAGACAACATTCAGACACAATGAAACTACAGCAAAGGAAACTGCTACAAAAACAAGTGCACACAATATTGTCTGTTTGGGCATCTATTTACAGAGTCATTGTTTGACAGTTCTGAAAATTAAGTCCTCCTAATTAACTTCCACAATCAACCACTCTATTGTGCAAAAACATATACTCTTTTGATTTCCCACCGAGAAACATGCAGACTCGCATAGCCTACACTACAGGGAAAACAATATTCAATGTCATGGACAAGGAAAAATTTAACCAAGTATGTTCTCAAGATAAGATAAGTTACATGTAACAGTGCATTATTCTGAGTAGTATCAATTGATTGAAAAATTACACTTCTGGTAACTCCTAGTCTCAAGTAATGCATGAAGCAACTAAATCTTTCAATTGTAGAAGAATTGTTCGAAAAACATACACTTCATCCCTAAAGAGCACCCAATACACCAGGAGGATACCAAGTTTTTCATACAAGTTATTAAAAGAGAGCAGACCAAACAACATAAATGGAAATAAACAAGTCAAGAGCCCAAAATATTATTGGCCCGGGTCCAAAAGAGACTCTGCATCAGAAGCATTGACAAAAGCAAGAGTACAGTAACTTAGCAAATCAAAACATACAAAGAAAGCATGTATAGCACCTAACAGCCATTTCACTCACTAAAAATTTAACTTATAAATTCTTATAACATAGCAAAAATGGAGCCACTAGTATGACCAATGTGTCATGAATACAGGAAGAAATTTCTATATGTAAATAATAGAAGACCACAAATGACACACCTCTGGAGGACCTTGAGCAATTCCAATGAGGACCAACCACTTCTCTGAAGGATCACATCTATAGTTGATTATCTGATTACCTTGCAGATTAGCTGTCCTATCAAACATCTTCACAGGCTCCGAATCACCTGCAAGAAGATAGAATCATAAACAATGAGGCGGTGGAAAAGGAAACAATATCTTAAAAAAATGAAAGATACAGAATGCTTGCCTTCAATTGACCAGTGATAAACAGAAGTCTGTGTTACCAAGGCCAGCATGTTAGCACTACTCCACTTCCAAAACACAACCTATAGCGCAAACCAACAATGAATAATATAATTTAGACTGGCATTCTAAATAAAATAATTTAGACTGGCATTCTAAAACTAAAGAACAAAATCGAATCAAAACTCGATATATAGTAACCTGCTCAGGCATTTGATGTGATTTCACTTTCGCTTTCATTTCGATATTAAATATCTGTAAATGATCCTGAGTAGTTCCCGGGAGTTGAGCTTCCAATAAAAAAACAGCAGATCCATTAACCATTAGACAAAGATTAAGACCTTAATTATTGCCATTAATAACAGATGACAACTATACTTCTCCATTATTCACTACAAAATACGTAAATCAATTTAAATAAATGAAAAATGATGGCATTATAAGTTATAAGAGTACCTTTGAGAGCGAGAATTCGAGAATTAGGATTCATCAAGGCGGAATCGGCCGTGATGGGCCTTCTCAGAGGCTGCGCAGGCATGCTCATATCTACAATAACCACACTGTTCTGCGGCGCCGTTTCTCTGATGCAGATGTACTTCTCTGATTCCATCGTCACGTGGGTGAAATTTATGAACTGTGGATTGATCCCGAGGCTTGGCAACTACAATTCAACAACAAATCAAACAAAACCAGAATAAGAACGAAGAATTTTATAAAAAGAAATCACGAGATCTAGGGAGAAAATGTTGATAGTATTACCGTTAAAGCCTCTTTCATGGTGATTGGGGCATTGGCAGCAGCCATGGTGCCCTGGATCAGGGGTTTCGATTTCAGAAGCCCGAGGGGGAGGAGAGAGAGGGTGTTCGTTGGTAGATCGAGTAGAGTAAGAGAAAATGGGTCTGTGTTCCTTAATGATTCGACGAGCTAAAATGGGATGTAGGTGGGTTGTACCTTAATAATGTACATCTCCGTTGTACCAGATAGATATTTGTCTTGGGCTGTTTTAAGACGGCCTTGAGTTAGTAGCGAAAACCAGTCTGTCTTGGGAAGATTGTGGCCCAGTGGGTCTAGAATGGAGGGAATTTGACGGTTCGATGGAGTTAAAGCCGAAACAGAGATATTTTTGTGATGAATGGATTGTTGTTTTTTTCTCCTCCATTCAGCAAGGTAACTCGCTAATTGTGATTCCATCAAGGTTGGGTCCGTTGACGGGATATTTTCTTTAATTGGATTGTTTAAATTTTGAAAAGCCCATATCTTAAAGAACATTGTTTTGCAAAAATAGTTTCATTTTTTCTCTAAAATATTCTCCATGAAACAAATTTTACAAGAAACAGTCGATGGTGATAGGATGACCATGCATCATGGTAACAAAGCGCTTGTGCTCACGTCAATGGTGGCGGTAGCCTTACTATACTTTGTGGCAGTGTTTTTATTTAATCGTAATTTCATCTTATTTAGTAACAAAACACAATTTTCATGCATGGGGCAATGTGGTTGTGGTTGCTTTTCAAATAGCTTTTCGTGCCGAAATACATGCTAATAATATTTTTTTTATTTTTTAAAAATTATTTTTGACATCAGCACATCAAAACGATCCAAAAAGTACAAACCGCACTCAATTTTAGCAAAAAAAAAATTCAAAATTTGACGAAACGCAAGTGCAAACGCAATGCCAAACGCTGCCTAAGTAAGTTCAAAACTCAGTTTCTGAGAAATTATTTCGATTGCTTTTGCTACGTTTCTCCTTTATTTTATTTTTGTAGACTGAGAGAAGAAGAAAAACAAAAACAGAGGAAAAAAAAAGAAGGATTGTCATCCATGAGTGGAGAGCAACTCCCTTTTAACCACTGGCTTCTGTTGTTTCCACCTCCAACCACTTCTCTTCCTCTTCCCTTTCTCCTTCTCCTTCTACATTCTCCACTGTTCATGTTGCATGTGAACAGTGAAGAGCAGCTCATCACCGGTCTCTGCCGTTTCCATTGCCAGTCACTGCTCTTACTCTTCCCCTTTTTCTTCTCCTTTATCTTCTGCATTCTCCATTGTTCACGTGAACAATAGAGAGCGTCTCCACTGTTCATAGCCGGACCGGGTCCGGCCTAAACTTAAATATATTGGACCTGGTCCAACCCAGTAAATTAAAAAAATCCAAAAAAATTCTCAGATATTGTGTTTTATTTGAAAAACTAGTATTTAATATTATTCAATGGCACTACATAATTATATTATATGGAGATCGAATGATGACGTAGCATTTGCTGAATTTGATCGTAATTCTAATTTTATTCCTGATGTAATGATATTTTTAGAGTTTTTCTCCTGAAATAAAAGAGTGTTTGGGAATATAATATTTTTCTTTTGAAAATATATTAAAATAATATTTTTTTAATTTTTAAAAAATTATTTTTAATATTAACATATAAAAATGATAAAAAAAAACATATAAAGAATTAACTTTGAAAAAAAAACACAATTTTAAACAATCCCTAAATATTAACACATGGTTGGTATTTCAAGAGTCACATCACAAAATGGTCTTAAGAATCATCACATTTGATAGCGAATGAAATCCTTCCGTCTATGCTAAAAACATTACATGTAAAGATTTGATCTCCTCTCTATCAAGGCCTTGACTTTTACAAATCTCAACAATTTGTACGTTTGACAAGTAACCTGGAAAGCTTAATTCATCTATTCACTTGCTTTTTTAAAGCTGCTGAATTTTTTATTTTTTTTACAAAATTTATCATTTAAAGTTTATAACTTTTGCATGTTTCATTTTGCCCCCTTTTTTTTTCTTCATTTATATTCACTAGATGTTCCACAACTTGCTACCAAAATCACAAATCCTTTATACTTTCGTTTACATTATATATATATATATATATATATATATATATATATATATATATATATAAATATTGGTGTTTGGGTTAGCTTATATACACCTCGATTAATCCTTTAAAACCCCTCGATTAATCCTCCAAGACCTTGAAGTTAACGATCAGGGAAACCTCTAGTGACTCTAAGTTTTGTGGCACTCAAATTGATAATTAATTAGGAGCAAACCCAAAACTTAACCAGTTAAGTTGTATACCCATATCATTTTGATTCATGGTTCCAACGTTTTCTTTTTGTTGCCGGTGTACAAGAACATGGTTGTGCCAATAACAAAAATGAAGAAATACACCTTCTACTCGTCATTGCAAGCCAGGGTTTACAGTGTTTAGATTGCCAAATTTGATGGTCAGTCAAGCAGTTTTAATTGTGTTTCTGTTGACAATCAGGTAAAGGTTAACATTTGGGCCTGTCAATTAATGCAATTTTTTTTCCAAATTCTTTTCATCCAAGCTAAATCCATCTCCTCTCATTGCAATTTTGTTTGTTAAATCCTTATCACACGACATTCTAACAATTCAAGTTTTCCTTTTCCTTTTTTCGCTTTATTTTTATACAAGGTGGAGCCATACAAGGTTTGGTTAAGGCAAGGGATTCTACACCTAAGAAAACAGAGCTGCAAATATTGTGGCTACCCATGATGCCATCATTGATTTGAAATCTAACACCAAGATTGCTGCCATTGAGGCTCTTTCACCTTCAATCCCTAGACACCACTTCAACTTTGTAGACTTTGCATATGTTATTGCGAAGAGAAAGGGCTCAAGAATTCTAACAGGTTTGCACATTGCCTGCCTTTATTTTTCAAGTTATGACACTTGCTTTTTATTTCATTAGACAAAGACACTTAATATAGTTTGTCTTTTCTTATTTAGATGTTTTTTGTCATAACCCAAATTTTGACCATTTTATTTTAATTATTATTATTATTATTTTATTTACTGAAAAGAATTTTAAAAAAATAATGATAATGATGAAAAAACAAGTAAAATAAAATAAATAAAGATTGAATTAAAAGTTGGGTTAAGGGCAATATGATTGGAAGTTTTTGGTTTAATTAAACTTTGGAATTAATCTAATTAATCCAATCAAGGGTTTAATTGGAGAATTGATAAGTTTTGAGACTTAATTGAGCTTGGAATTAATTTAATTAATCCAGTTAAGGGTTTAATTGGAGAATTGATAAGTTTTGAGACTTAATTGAGCTTCGAATTAATTTAATTAATCCAATTAAGGGTTTAATTGGAGAATTGATAAGTTTTGAGACTTAATTGGACTTGGATTTAATTAAATTAATGAAATCAAGGACTTAATTGAAGAAATACCAAAGTTTGGGGCTAATTGGGGGCAACAATTGCAGCAGGTTAAAGTCCAAGGACTAACTTGTAAAAGGAGCAGAAATACAGGGATCCAATTACAATTTACCCAGGGACTTGATTACACGATTTCAGAACTTTAGTGACTAGATTGCAAATGGCCATTCCCATCACACAAACAACGCCGTTTCTAGAAATCAGCCGTCGCCTTCTTCATCTCCTTCCACAGGAACGGTTTCTGCAGTAATGGCTTTGAAGCCGTTTTAATTATAGAGGTGTTTGGCATTCTCTGGCTATAAAGCCAGAGAAGATGAGAGAGCATGAGGAGGGCCAAGGGAAAAAAACTGGGAGGACTACAGCAAAAAAAAAGAGAGCAAGAAAACAAAGAAGAAATAAGCAGAAAAGAACCCAACACAGAAGATGAGAGAGAGCGGGGGGACGGAGGAGTGAAAATAAAAGGAAAGAACCGGCAGAAAACAGAGAAGAATTGAAAAAAAGAAAGAGAGATCACAGAAGGGAGATTGAAGAGAAAACAAAGGTAAATAATGAACAACAGTGAAAAGCAAAAGGGGACACTCTCGATTTCTTGGGTGGCAGCTCCAAAAACTCTATTTTTCAGCAGCCACTGCTGTCATGGCTTGAGAAGGAACGAACAAACACTGAGGGGCTGACTGAAGGAGACTATACAGAGAGCTGAACTAAAAAAAAGCAGAGGAAAAGGAAGGCAGAGTTCCTTCATAACTTCTGTAGCCGCAAACAATAAACGAACTTACATACCGGAGGGAGCACATAAGATCGATAAAATACCAGAAGCACAGGAATAAACCATTCACAGAATAACAAGAACGAAGAAGAAAGAAGGAGAAAAGCGTTCAGCAGGCCAGTCTTCCCTTACGTTTTCTTTTTCAAAGTTACCAGGTAAGTAACTTTTCGTTCTCTGCATTTCATTTTAATTCACGATTTACTGTTCATTTTGAGATTATAACTCAGTGCATTCTGAGTTAACTTCTCCGCCTAATTATATACGCGTGATGTAAATCACGCGTGTCCTCTGTTGCCCGGCCGGGTCACTGGCTTGGGCCAGTGACCCTGGCCGGGCCGGCTGGGCCCAGCCTAAAAAAATGAAAATATAAAAAATATAAAAACAGAAAAATAAAAAAAATGTGTATGCATAAATAAAAATAATGTAAATTTATTGGTTTATTCATTGACGCCAGAGTCGGGAATAAAAATACCGGTTTAAATTTATATTATTTTTATTCGTTGTATTTTATTTTATTTAGCTAGAAAAATAAAAAAAATATGCATGCGTAAAAATAAATTTATTTTTATTTATTCACTGGTGCTAGAGTAGAGAATAAATATATTGATCTAATTTTTTTTGTAGCTACGAATTTTTACCAATGGCAGAGTTGGAATTATTTGAGCTCGAATATTCACTGGCGCCAGAGTCAGGAATATTATAAACAAATCATCATAGCATAAGCGAATAAATGTTTAGCAATTGAAGACAAAACTAACAATGCAGTTTGCCTTAGGCAGAATGTTTAAGGGGTGATAATATCTTCCCTTTTACATAACTAATCCCGAACCATAGAATCTCTGTTGACTAGTTAGGGTTCCTAGTGACCATAATACTAGGTGGCGACTTCTTAAACAAGACATTTTCCCCCTAAAAGAACAAGATGTCGGATATCTGTTCTTTTTCCATAAATCGAGATTATTTTTAGGGCCGCCGCGATGTCGGGTGCGACAGGATGGCGACTCCACTAGGGACTTTAGGATTAAGCTTTGTCTTTTGTCTTATTATTGCTATTTTTTGTGTTTATTTGTTTATTTTTCCTGCATTTACTACTTTAGCATGCATTCTTGTTTATGTTGTCATGCATCACTTTGGGAGCACACACTTTACAAACAAGGATAAGTGGGGGAGTAACGGTACCCCAATGGCTTTAGCCTAGGTAAGACTCGTGAAACCATCCAGCTCTCGCTTGATTGTTTACTTGGAAGTGGTTGATATGCCAAACTGATATTACTCAGGGCCTCTATTTTCACACTACTTATAAGCCTCATATCGACCTTTCATGGATGATCACTGAGCATGCGAGAGACCCATTGAAACTAGATAATGACCAACCCTTTGATGCACTCAACAATTAGGATCTTCCTATTAGGTTGTCATCCCGTGAAGGGCGAGTCTGCATTTCATACACATTTTTTTAATTAATTGTTTCAGCATTTTTGCATAAATTGCATGATTTACATTTAGCAGGTTGAAATATAGGTTCCCCATGAAACCCGCCTATAACACTCGTTCGAGAAAAAGATAAATGAAAAACGAAGAAAGAGCCCAGTTGGAAGCCCAACATCAAAAAGAGGTGGATAATCTTCAAGAAGAAGTCGCAAGGCTTACTAGTCTACTCGAGCAGGCCTTGAAAGATAAATCCGGAAAAGCAATACTTATAGCTCAGCCTGAAGATATGCATATAACTCAGTTCGATCTATGGATTTCCAGTCAGCATACCCCTCAAGAATTTTGTCTATCATTGATTCTACCGAGAAAGAATCTCAAAAGGGCAAGATAGTGAAAGAAGAGGGTTTGGAAAAATGGACTGCCTTAGAAGAGAGGATAAGGGCAGTTGAGGAAACCATTTGTGTGACTTAGTGAAAGCTGTCAATATGTGCTTGGTACCTAACATAGTCATTCCTAAGAAGTTTAGGGTGCCCGAATTTGTTAAATATACAGGAACTCGATGCCCAATAACTCATCTCAAAGCATATTACAACAAAATGGCTGAGGTGGTTGATGATGAGAAACTGCTGATTCATTTCTTTTAAGACAGCTTAAGTGACGCTGCCCTCACTTGGTATATGCGATTAGATAATACCAAGGTTAAAAAATAGAAGGATTTAGTTGATGCCTTCATGAGGCAATATAAGTCAATATAGACGTGGGCCCTGATCGGTCAAACTTGCAAGCTATGGAAAAGGACAGCAAGGAGTCCATAAGAGAATACACTCAAAGGTGGCGTGAGGCTGCCGCACAGGTTAACCCTTCTTTATTGGAAAAGGAGATGATCAACTTGTTTGTCAACACTTTCAAGGCCCTGTACTTTGAATACCTGGTTGGAAGCTCTGCGCAACATTTCACTGACCTGGTTGTTATAGCCGAGAGGATTGAACAAGCCATTGGGATGGGTAAGATTGCCGACTCAATTAAGAATAACGGTTTTGGCTGGAAAGGGAGGGACATTGAAGGTGGTTGCCAAGTCACTTATCGTCCCTATAGCTAATTTCTTCACATCAACTCCCAGAAATCAACTATCTTGAAGATAAAGCTATGGTGATGTTAGGTCGAAAATGGTCTACATATCACTTCAATTGATTGTTGAAAAGATGCTTTTGTCAAGGAGAATGAATGATTGAAATATTTCAGCCCCTTTATGTGTTATCATGCCAGTATTCATAGCCTAAGATGTTGTCATAAGTTCTTTGTTGTTGAACTTCTTTTCCAAAGTTTCAATGAAAATAATGAGTTTGTCATTCAAACGTATTTACGACCAAGCATTATTCATCTTCTTAAGAGAGATTTCTTATAAGAACTCACGAATACACTTTTGAAGACTCGCGTGATCTCATAGACTCAATTCATCTCTTTACCAAAATCAGTTTCCCTATTGGAGTTTAGAAAAATTGATCTTGCATTTTGATTCCAAAAATAATTTGATGTTTATTCAAAAACTATATTTTTAACATTCTACTTGTAGAATGACAAGTGAATCAAGCAACTCCATCATTGAGGTGACTAAATTATATACAAAAAAATTGTGAAAAAGAAAAGAAAAGAAAAAAAGAAATAAACACCCTTACCCCATGACTCTTGAACCATGTGTTTTTAAATGTATGAATAATGGTATGTAATGAACTCATTGCTCATGAGCCATAAAATGCATCTTTGCAAAGACCAAACCATCACACTAGATGAGGTCAAAGTTTATTGATCATAGCTGTTTGCGCTTGAAATGAGGAAAGGCCATTTTTGTTATTCCTTTCACATTCTGAAATAAGTACATCCCTTGTGATCCCTTTTTGAGCCTGAATAATTTTTCTTTCATGAAAAAAATCCCAACTAGGATCACACCCCACACTGGGGGGCAAGAGAAAATTTCAATGAGAAAAGAGAAAAAACCGTGAGAAAGCTAAAAAAAGGCATAAAAGCTCAAGAAACTCAAATGCTAGGGGGTATACTCAAGTCACTAGAAAAAGTGACTTCCAAGATAAAGTGAGTATGTCCTAGCAAAGCAATAAAAAAGAAGAAGCAACGAATCAAAGAAGAGCGGCAAAAGAAAATATGAATGACGTCAATAGTCAAACTATTGATAGTGATCCTCAGTCTTTGAAACCCTGAAACACTCTTTGAGCCTTATGAATCCTTCTCTTTCATAGCCAAGAACCACAGCCTACGTTACGTGCCTGTAAAAGTCCTTTCTAATCAAGCAAGCAATTAACCTAGAACAATAAACAATGCTCTCAAAATGCAAAGAATACTTTTTCATAAGATTCATGACATCAAGAATAAACTACTCATTATTATTCATACTGATAAAAATGAATGTTCAGAAAGAGACAGGTTTTTTTTTTCTCGTACAAAACCTCGAGCTTTTTTTCGAGCCGTTCACTTTGAAACAAAAGATCATCTCATAATGTATTTTCATTGAAGAGCTCATTGCTAAACACAAGAGTAAATAACCTCTTTTATAAGAAGAAAAATAACCAAGGAGTTGCAAGATTTCAAAAGCAAATTGTTTTAGGCTCACATCGAAACAATTTTTGTTTTCAAAATGCAAGATCAAGATTTCAAGCTTTATTTTCGACCCATATCCTTCACCAAACTGAAAAGGAGAGAAATGAGAGAAGAGCCTCTTAAAACCATTATTTGTCTAAGTAGCTGACAGAGCACACTTGGGGGCAATGACCAATACAAGGGGGCAACATTGTGTTTAGAAGAAAAAGTTCTAGAAAAAGAGATGATAATTTCCTTTAACAAGACAAGGGGGCATTTTGGTTTACAAAAGACAGCTTGATCCTTTCAGCAAGTGACACCGAATGTTTTTAACATTGAAACGAGGAGTAATGAGTGATCCTCTTAAATTATTTGACAAGACAAAAAATCTTTAGTAAGCAAGTGGGTCACGATGGGCACCACAAAGGCCGAGTTGTGTAAACAAATCTGGAAATAGACTTACATGGGTCAACTCGAGTGGGCTAGAAGCCAAGCGACAAAGAGGACCCAAATCAGAGGTAGCAAGTCCTCATCAATCAAACAACAAGAAGATTAAGAAGAAATGGGGGCCTATATTTCAAAACAGGTAAAGATGCATGCATATCATCTAAACTTTGAGACATTGGATAATGAGTTTTGATAATTCTAGCAGAATTCATCAAGTGGAAGGCCGACTTGAAATGACCAAAGATTGAAATTACTTTTGAAAAATTTGTCATTTTTGAGAATTTTTCAACCTGGGCAAGCCGCCCATGAGAATTAGGCCACCTGCAAAATCTCTGTGTTTCTCTACCTCCTTCAAATGCGCCTTCGAGCCTTTGATCATCATTTTTAGGGCGCTTTCAAGCCCTTATCTCCTTTCAAATGCGCCTTCGAGCATTTGATCATCATTTTTTAGGACGCTTTCAAGCCCTTATCTACTTTTAAGTGCGCCTTTGAGCCTTATCTCCTTCAAATGCGCCTTTGAGCGTTTGATCATCATTTTTAAGGCGTTTTCAAGCCTTTATCTCCTTTCAAATGTGCCTTCGAGCCTTCGATCATTATTTTTAGCGCGCCTTCGAGCCCTCATCTCCTTTCAAGTGCGCCTTTGAGCCCTAGACCATCCAAGGTAGTGCGTTTCCTAACCCTACCTCTCTTTTGAGTGCGCCTTTGAGCCCTCACCTCTTTCAAACACGCCTTTGAGCCCTCGCTTCCTGTCGAGCGCGACTTTGAGCCCTCGCTTCCTTTCGAGTGCGCCTTCGAGCCCTCATTTTCCTTTTCCTTTTTACTTGGGTAGGTCACCCATCACAATGAGACCTTTTTTTTTTTACTTGGGTAGGTCACCCATTACAATGAGACCCTTTTCTTTGTATTTTTCCACAAAAAAAACAATTTCCTCGTTTTATTCTTTATCGGGTAGGTTGCCTGGAACAATTAGACCACTCGCGAAAAACTCTTTTCGCGTTTTATTCTTCCTATCGGGCATGTTGCTTGGAACAATTAGACCACTAGCAAAACCCTTTTCGCGTTTTATTCTTTATCGGGTAGGTCGCCTGGAATAATTAGACCACTCGCGAAACCCTTTTCGTGTTTTATTCTTCCTATCGGGCAGGTCACCTGGAACAATTAGACCACTCGCGAAACCCTTTTCGCGTTTTATTCTTCCTATCGGGCAGGTCGCCTGGAACAATTAGACCACTCGCGAAACCCTTTTCGTGTTTTATTCTTCATCGGGCAGGTCGCCTGGAACAATTAGACCACTCGCGAAACCCTTTTCGTGTTTTATTCTTCATCGGGCAGGTCGCCTGGAACAATTAGACCACTCGCGAAACCTTTTTTCGCGTTTTATTCTTTATTGGGCAGGTTGCCTGGAACAATTAGACCACTCGCGAAACCCTTTTCGCGTTTCATTCTTCCTATTGGGCAGGTCGCCTAGAACAATTAGACCACTTGCGAAACCCCTTTCGCGTTTTATTCTTTATCGGACAGGTCGCCTGGAACAATTAGACCACTCGCGAAACCCTTTTCGTGTTTTATTCTTCCTATCAGGCAGGTCGCCTGGAACAATTAGACCACTCGCGAAACCCTTTTCGTGTTTTATTCTTCCTATCGGGCAGGTCGCCTGGAACAATTTGACCACTCGCAAAACCTTTTTCGTGTTTTATTCTTCCTATCGGGTAGGTCGCCTGGAACAATTTGACTACTCGCGAAACCCTTTTTGCATTTTATTCTTCCTATCGGGCAAGTCGACTGAAACAATTAGACCACTCGCGAAACCCTTTTCGTGTTTTATTCTTCATCGGGCAAGTCGCCTGGAACAATTAGACCACTCGCGAAACCCTTTTTGTGTTTTATTCTTCCTATCGGGCAGGTCGCTTGAAACAATTAGACCACTCGCGAAACCCTTTTCGCGTTTTATTCTTCATCGAGCAGGTCGCGTGGAACAATTAGACCACTCGCGAAACTCTTTCCGCGTTTTATTCTTCATCGGGCAGGTCGCGTGGAACAATTAGACCACTCGCGAAACCCTTTCCGCGTTTTATTCTTCATCGAGCAGGTCGCGTGGAACAATTAGACCACTTGCGAAACCCTTTCCGCGTTTTATTCTTCCTATCGGGCAGGTCGCCTGGAACAATTAGACCACTCGCGAAACTCTTTTTGCGTTTTATTCTTCTCATCGGACAGGTTGCCCAAAACAATTTGAGCCATCTATAGATCACACACCATCTGAGACATGTAACACCACTACTTCATCAAGCTCTGCAAAACAACCTCTATCTAGTCTATCTACTCCAGCAAACATTGCCCTAAACTAATTATTGCCCCTGATTCCATGGAACCCCCACCCTTGGAGGTGCTAGCAACTAACCAAATGAACTTGCCTTCTGAAGCATGTAGGAAGCTGCGTTTTGAAGCCGAAATAGACCAGCTTCCCTTTCCCCACATACTTTTAATTCAACACGTTGCAAAATTCCTTTTTCGTTCAATATTTTCATTAGGTTGCTGTTTAAACCTTTTTGTTTTTTTTCCCTTCAATTGATTTTATTATTCATATCTAACGATTCTTTTCTCTTTCATCTCTCGGGTCCTTTTTTTTCCTAACAGCAACCCTATATTGTCAGACAATGTATCTGAAGCATAAAATACCTTGGACATTATTATTGCACCTCATCCACTTGATGAATCAGCTTTAGAGGCAAAAAAGAAGCAAACTACACCTTCATCCTCCTCGGAGGTTTGCTTTCCCGTTTTATTTTTACTCTGTTGCTGACCGCCTTTGGTGATGTATACATGTTGTTGTTCTCGGTTCAACATTCTAGTTATTTTTTCAGAACATCCCACCACGCCTTCCCTTTATTGTTTGTTTACTCTGTCTTTGTGCCTCTATTTTTTATTTTACTGTTACATATTCTGCTCTTTTCTTGCAAGTCTACGAATCTTTTCAGGGACAACTTTTTCCACTTTTAGTAGAACTATAATGAACAAATTTCTTTTATGGTGAATTTTTCATACAATATCATGAATCCATTTGGTCTTTAATGCTCTTTAATTGTTAACTCAGGCTGTTGGTTACAACCATTTATCTTATCATGCCTTGCTTTTCTTTTCCTCTGTCAGCAGCAGGCTCTTTTACTTGCTGTCTAGCCAAGTTAGCTGCAATTGTCCAAGTTAGCTTTCAATCAAACCTGCTGTAAATTTAACAGTCTCTATCTTATGTCATGCTTTCCAGTCTTTCTTTTTTTTCCTTTTTACCACCAATTCGTTCTGCCTTTTAATTCTTTTACTGCTGTAAAATATTGATATAATAACAAATTGTATGAGACTGTAATAACTTAAAAAAAATAAATCAAAATAAATCATGAAGGTTATTTCTAATTAATCTAATGTTAAAAAGTGAAACTAAAAAAAATAATTATTAAAAAAATAAAATTTACAAATAAATTGAATCATTAAATTTATAAAAGAAACTATACACATAGGAGAGCCAAATTCTCTTAAAGAAACAATATTTGCAAACATTTTAAGAAATAAAAATACATTTTGAGCTGTGAACACATGTTTGAGCCTCAGCCAATGTGAGCTTCTAGTTATGAACAGTGGTGGTCCAAGTTTTAGTGGACAAGCCTGCAAGTTGAGAGCTGAAAGGATAAACACTAGATATGGTTTGATCGGATGGGTCTAAGAATTCGACCTAAACCCATACGCAGCATACGGCCCCCTTTCTGTTTTCCATCTCCAAATACATGTTTCAAACACGCGGATATATAACTAAATATTCGGATTTTTTTTAAAACATGAAAAAAAATAAAGGCATTGATAATATATTTTTTAAGTAAAAAAATATAATCATGAATTTAAAATTTGATGTCTAGTAGAAGATATTTTTTTAAAATATTAAAATGATGATATATTTAACAATATATTTTAACATCTAATATTGAGACCATAAAATATAGGATCGACCCGGCTCAACCTTGGTTCGTCATGATACTGTGATAAACCCATAAAAATCAAACCAAAATAAATCAGGAAGACCAATTCCAACAAACCAAATATTGAAGGGCAAGAATGAAACAAAATAAGCAACTCGAGCTAATCCGAGTAAATTCGTCAAACCCGCAACTCAAGTCATGAGAACGATATTACCCCATTTAAAGCAATTTATTTTTAAAAAAAAAATCAATTCTCAACCAACGTATTGTCGAATGACAAAATAAAAAATTAAATTTTTTTAAAAAACCAAGTTAACTAGTCAAATCCATAACCTGAGTCATTAGATCAAGATAACTCCATGAAAATCAAATCCAAAAAAATCACAAAGCCCATTTCTCAACTAACTGAATGTTGAACGACGAAATGAAGTAAAATAAATTAAAAAAAGACCTAAATGAAAGACCTGAGTTTAGTCAGGCTAACATTCTAAACCTGTGACCCAGGTCTTGATATTGAGATTACTAAAAAAAAAAGAAAAAAAATTACAATAATCAGTCTCCAACCAATTAAATGTTTAATGATAAAATTGGAAAAAAAAAAAACAACAATTGAAAGAATAATGATCAAATTTGATACAAACAAAAATTGATAGGCCACTTAACAATTTTTCGCAAAGCTAGCAACAAAAACCGAAGATATGAGAGTTAAAAGTGAGAGAAAAAAAGGAAATAAAAGTGGTTCGGTCGCAAGGCATCCACTACCATGTGCTTGACAACGAAGAGCATGTTGAAGCGATTCATATGTCACTATGGAAGGCGGTGTTTGGACATCAGAAGCTGCCACATGCGCCACCAGAATACAACGGCCTAGCTCGTTCCGTCAAACTCACTCATTTTTCCAGCCAAAAAAAAATTGTTGAACATTTATGTTATGTTTAAATTTGGTTTTTAAAACTTTAATTGTTTTAAATTAATAATTATTTATTTATTTATTCAAATCAAACATCAAACAAGTAATATATTTTTTCCTTAATATCATGATATCTTCATATATAGGCAATCAAAACAAATCAACAAGCCTAATCCGATATCTCAATGAGTAGGCAACCAAAACAAACCAACAAGTTTAATCCCAAATTAACACAACATCAATTGAATAATTTGAAAAAAAAATCAAGGAATCAACATAAAAAAGCTAAGAGAAAAAAAAACAAAATATTTTTAGAAAACTATTAAAATACATGGTTTTCTTTCTCCTGGATATCATCACTTTCGCCATACCTCATGTTTTTTTTTTCCCTCAATTCGCTCACCAACAGATGCGAAGGTGAGTAACAAAAAATGTCATACTTGCTGAAGCTTCCTCGAACCTAAAGGGGTCATGCTTTGTTTTGAACAGGATCTTGGAAATATATTTTCCGTACTTTCAATTGAGATCAGAGAGTGCACTCACGGGATGCTAAAAAAAGAAGAGAAACGAACAAGAAAAAGAAAACAGGGACGCACATTCATGAGAATTCCCATTTCCATAAAGCAAGATACATATTGATCTTCAAAGGAAAAAAAAATCAAATAAAAATGCTTAAGAGAATACGACGTCGAATTAAGAGAACAGTTAGCTGGTGGAAATAAAAAAACACTCATGCATCTTATTAAAACGATTTCGTTTTTCCTTTTTGTTGGTTGTAATTTTGTGAGAAGTCCACCGAAGGGATATTGAGTTCTTATTTCCAATATGTTGGAAAACCGTACAATGAAGTCCCCAAATGTTTCTCGCTCGCTCGCTGGTCATTACAAATTAATTCAAAAAAAAATAAAAAATAAAGTAGAATGGAGTTTTACTATAATATTATTTGCTAGAATAATATTTTTCCTTCCTTCCTTCTTCTTTTTTCAATTTATATATTATTATTTTTTATTTCATTCTTCATATTTATTAGAGATTGAGTTTTATAGTTTGACGGGTTAACTCGAGTTTTTTCTTTTCTTTTTTTAATTGATTTTTTCTCTCAAATTCATCCTTTAATATTGGGTTGATTAGAGATTAAACTTTGTAATTTGTTTTGGTTTGTTTTCTATAAGGTTATCATCATCTCATGACTCGGGTCACAGGTTTGGTGAGTTAATCCGAGTAAACTCAAGTTATTTTTTGTCATTTTTTAAATCTAATCTTATTTTTTAATTTTATCTTTTAACACTGAGTTGATTAAAAATTAAACTTATAGTTTGTTTCAATTTAGTTTCTATTGGGTTATCTCGGTCTCATGACCTAGGTCGCATGTTTGACCCGTTAACCCAGGTTCACTCGGGTCATTTTTTAATTGATTTTTCTTTCAATTTCATCCTTCAACATTGAGTTTATTGAAAATTAAACTTCATAATTTGTTTTGATTTGTTTTCTAGAAGGTTATCGTGATCTCATGACTCGATATGTATATTGACATATTAAACTAAGATTGATCTAAATCGATCCAATATGCTGTCGTCTTAATATTTATAAGAAAATCTCAACTTGAATATTTTTTTTAGTGAAACTAAGTTTTTACCGGTCATTTGGATTGTCTTTGAGCTCTCTAAGTTGACTAGATCATATCAGATTAATCCCCCCCTCATGATTTAATATTTGTTCTACTAGAATAAATACCAGCAATATCTAAATATTTTTTTACTTAAAAATAAAATTTAATTTCATTCGCAGCACAGCGCAAACTAATAATCCAGTAGCTGGGATCCCATATGATTGAAAGTACATTTATGCTACCAGATTTCATGATTGATCTCATATTCCATACTTATTGCCTGTAAAAAAACAGAGGCCACTAGTGGGCGAATTTTCCTTTGTTACCCTTTCCTTCGCACTGAGATCGTGTTGTTTCCTTGGTGCATTTTTTTTTTATTCAATGTGGAATAATGGTGTCTATCCACTGGAACCCCAGAGTGCGAGACAAACGAAGTTCACGGGTTCATTAAGACTAGGCCTTAAAGGGACCATTTAGATCGGCTTTGTACAAAGTTCTCCGGGTTGCGAACAGACAAAAGAAGGAGAAGCAACAAAAGATATGCAATGAAATTTCCTGGCAGCATAGCTCGGATTAGATTTCTTCGTGAACAATTGGAATCTTGGCAATTTTATAATCCGTCCATAGTATATGGAAAGGAGGAGCACTCGTGAGAAACTTCAGCATGTCATCATGTACGCCAAAACTTAACAATCAAGAGAATCTCAAAGATGTGGGAGATCAAGAAAGAATTTGCTGGCAAACATGATAAAAATTTCATGTTGGGAACATGCAGAGAGCATAAATGAAAGGGATGCCGCTTAGACATCCAATATCTGGGATAAGAGCAGGACAAATAAAAGGTACCTATCACCTATGTGAGACAGTTTTTTTTATCAAGCTATTCCAATGTTTATGATTAGAAAGTGCTGGGTTCCTTTACTACACTATACATCATTGACTGTGACTATTTCACCACTAGACTAACTCACCAAAATGGGCGTCATATTCTTAGTGATGAAGATGTAAAAATCCAAGTAATTTAGAAATAAAGTTTCCAGGCTGGATAATTGATTAATCAATTGATCATAGTAATTTTATTTATTCTTTCTAGTTAATTTAATGAAGTCACAATCACTCGGGTCATCAAACCCAACAGCTTTTAGGTCTTGATTTGACCTGATTCAATAGCACATGAATCTTTGCTGTATCGCTCGAAATATACTGATAAAATTTGAATCTTTAATTGGTTTGGATATTAATTTATGCCATGCCGCCAAAAAGACGTGAAAAGAGACATTAGTCATATGGCATGCCAAAAGAAATTTGGATATTAATTTATGACCCCACAATCACTTGGGTCTAGCTAGCATCAGACCCAACAACTTTTATGTCTTGATTTGACTTGATTCAATAGCACATGAGTCTTTGTTGTATCACTCGAGAAATTTCACATTGTTAACCTTTGTGATGCTCATCCTGTTTACTTGGACTACAATATTGAAGTGTTTGTTGTATCTAAAATTTTAGGTGACATTTTATTTTTTATCAAAGCATAATTACAATTGTTTATTATTTATTAGATAGTTGGCCAGTATTTTGCCCCGAGTCGGGCTAATTTTGTCACAATGTAAAAACAATACTCAAGCACTGTCAGTGTATTTTAAAGAACGAAAAAAAACTACAACTCGACATTAAAGAAAGAGAATAGAAAAAAAAAATAATGATTGCCAATCACCAAGAATTAAAATGTAGAAGCATAAAATAAAAAAATATCAATGAAAAAACAAGTTTTAAAAAACAAAGCACCAGTAAAATCGGGTCAGGTCGTCAAAACCCGTGAGTAGGATCATGCGGATGTGATAATCTAATAGAAGGAAAATAGGGAAAAAAGCAACCTAGAAAGAAAACTCGGGCACCCAAACAAACCTCATATCTGGATCATAAGATAAAGATAACGTGATTGAAAGAAAACCGAAGAAAATAATGAAATTTATTTTTCAAACGAACAACTTCAAGGATGTAATTGGGAAAGAAAATAATGTCAACTCGTGTTGACTTTTCAAATCTATGATCCTAGCTAGCGACTAAATAAGAAACATCATATCAAGAAAGCTACAATTTTAAAACTTGCCTCGACTTGACGGGTTAACCCATAACTTAGGTGACTCATGGCTTAGATTGAACCAAGTTTAAAAACAAATTGAGGGAGAATTAATCTAGTGTAAAACAGTAAAAAACTCGAGTTGCCCCACGTTTTGGTTAACCCGTGGTAAATCCAGTAACAACTCGTTGACTATTTTCATTTGTAAAAAAAAATGTATCATTTTGACCCTTTTTATAGAAAAAAAAATGGTTGACTTAGGTTAACTCGGGTCAACTCACTCGACTCGTGACCCGAAATTTATCATGGGTTGACTCCCGGGTAGAGCCTAGAAACAATAGGAAAAACCAAGGAGATCAAATATCAATAAATCAAATGTCGAATGATAAAATAAAAACAAAATTCAAGGATAAAAAAAAAAGAAATTAAAAGAATAACAACCTCTTTGAAAATAAAGAAAGAAGATAAACTAAAATTTTGAATTGAATGACAAGATTGAAAAAAATATCAAATTTACAAATGAATCCAAAATAAAAAATGTAAATCAAGAAAATAATGATCAAATTTAAAAAAAAAAACTAAGATTATGGACCTAAGGATGAAATTGAAAATAAATTAAAATTTAATAAAATGGCTAAAAATCAAAATCAAAAATCAAAACATTGACGGTCAAACCTTCAATACCATCAAATATCGAATTGAAATGCAGAATTGAAAAGAAAAATCAAATTCTCAAAAAAAATACAAAATAAAAAATAATAAAGAGAATGAGGACCAAATATGAGAAAATTAAAAATAAGATCATGGATCCAAGGATGAAATTGAAAAGAAATTAAAATTTGATAAAAGATCCGAGAATTTAAATTAAAAATCAAAATAATAAGCGCCAAACCTAAAACATTATAAAATAGAAGGATAAATTTGATATAAAAATCAAATGCCAAATGATCAAATTGAAAACAAAACGTAAATGAAATTTGATACAATTAAAAAAATGACTAAATGTGATAAACTTAACAAATAACACATTTTTCTTCTTCTTCTTCTTCTTTTGCAAAGGCTGCACATTTTTCAAGGTTAATGAGAAAGAAAAGAGAAGGGAAAGAAAAATTATTGTCGGAGCTTCATCGTGCATTAGAAAGCTACATGCGTTGGACCACCGTGAAGGTGAGGATGAGACGCATCGAATGCCACTCTAAAATGTGGTATTCATCCAGCGAAGCCACCACACGTGCTGATGCGTAAATTACACACCCTAAAATTTTTTTTTATAATTTAATATATGCAAATAAAAAATTGTCGCTGACCCCAAACACTATTAATGAAAAAAAAAGACATAATAAAAAGACCAAAAACCCCTTAATCTTAGCTATAAATTATTTGACTCCAAGGGCACTTCAATAACTACATTATGCTTGTAAGAAGTAAGAACCCAAAACACCCATGTTCTTATTATAAAGGAAATTCAACTTATAAAGGTATTGTAGATATTATATAGTGCAAATCAAAGATTAAAAGACTCATTTACCCCTATTCAATCTTGTAATAACAAATGTGTCAGGAGAAAAATATTAAATTACCCTTGAAAGCATGCTATAAGACTTAAATTTTTAAGGGCAAGACGATAATTTTACTGTAGAGATTAATAGTGAAATGTGAGATGGTAAAACGCTATGACGTGAGTCGTAGTAAAATTTATTTTGAGTGAAAAAAAGTCTAGGCATTGATAACATGTCTTAAAAAAAAGATATTGAGATTAACCATAAATTGAACAATATTTTCATCTAATACTGAGATGGAAAAATATTTGATCCACCATGGTAAGCCTAGGCTGACTTGCAAAACTTGCAGGAATAATCTTGAAAAAAAAATGAAAAGCTCAATCCCAAATTAACTCAATGTTAAAGGACGAAATAGGTGAAGAAACAATATTTGATTAAAAAAAATAGAGTGAACTTGAGTCAATCAAAAAAACTTGTGATAAAAGTGATGTACGTCACTAGTATCAATTTTTTAAAACCAAATAGAAAATAGAAAAACAAAAAAAAAGGAGCCTAACCATATGGGTTTGGGCATTAAAAAAAGAACAACCTAGACACGAAGGCCTTTTAGTCCAACAAGAGCACCAGAACCTATCTTCCTTTTTTTAAATTTTTTAAAAAGATAGATCACTTAAAAACAAGACAACATTCAATGCGTCATCTGCTTTTTACAGCTTACTAGAAAATTAGGGGTTCAATTTTTTTCAATTTAAAACTCATTCTTGACTAAAAATATCTAGAAAACATTGTAAAATGCCTTGATAACCCTATCCATGACCACTAAAAACTCAAAAAACATATCAAAAAACCAAAACCAATCTAAAGCCAAAATGAGTCCCACGGTTAGATCTACTTTTTCAGGAAGGAGAAGTAAAAAAAAAATACATAGATGAAACTACCCTTGTGAAATGGAACTCATTGAGACAAAAATGACACCTAACCTAGCCCATTAGCCTGCGCCACGCGGAAAAAAAAAACATGACCAAACAAAAAAAAAATTCTAGGTATTAGTAATGTGTTATTTAAAGAAATGAAAATATCTTATCAATGAATTTAAATTCAACTACATATTAGACGATATTTTTATCTAATATTTAAAAGGAAACACATTAGATCAATCTAAGTCATTCCAAGTTTACATGTGAAAGTTATGAGTATAATCTTGAAAAAAACAAACTGTGAACTTAAATTACTAACTAATATAATGTTGAAGGATAATACTGGCAAAAAATAAATCAATTTTTTTAAAAAAAAACAAATGATTTTAAGTCAACCAGCCAAACTCTCATTGCAAGTTACATAAGCCATCATATTCAATAATTTTTTTTATTCCATAGATTATTTTTTATTTACTAGATTTACATTACAATAAAGAGAATGTGATATTTTTTTGAAGAAATACTTTTTTTTAAAAGGAAAAAACATGACAGACACATGAGACTAAGATACCAAAAGCAAATCGTTGATAACAAAAGGTGAAACAATATTTTTTTAATTTTAAGTTAATTAAAAATTAGATTATCGATAATAAAGGGTGAAATCACATTTTCTTTTTAAATTGAGGTACTAAAAGTGTATTAAACAAAAAAAAAATTAGACTCGATGTTATGGCTTAACTTGTCAAACTTGCGATTCGGGTGATGGAACTAATCGAGTTATTTTTTTTTTGTATCTAAAGAAAAAGGGCGAAAATAGCCCAATAATGTTGGCCTATGGCTCAGCGCACTGGGCCTCTAGAAGAAACAACGCAAGCATGTGGGCCCTTAAACCTTGTCTTGCATGTTTGGGCCTGTCTTTTTTTTCTCTCTCATTTGAAAGGGTGGATGACAGGTTGTTTGGCCCTTTTTATTTCTTTTTTTTAAAATACAGAGATGACACGTCGTTTTTCAGCCCAGAGATTCAGGCCACCACTGTGGTGGCTGGAAAATCAGGGCTATGGGTTTTAACTTACAAAGCTCATTTTTCAACTTCTTTAAAGCCAAAACAGCAAAAAATCAGTCCTAAAACACGTATAAACCAATTTAGCAACCTAATAAACCCAAAAAACAAATCAGATCACAAAATAAAATTGAATAAATGTTATTTTCCTTGATTTAGATCTTTTCGTTTAGGAAAAATCATGAGTTAAAACAATCACTATCAGAATCCTTTCATCGAATATAACTCATTGACACCAGTTTCAACCATTTCGGTGGTCGAAATAGCTATAAACAATGATTTTCTCTCTCTAAACTGGAATCTGGTGAGCTTCTCTCTCTTCTAATAGAAAAGGATTGAAAAATAAGAGAAATGAACTTTGGTACCAAAATTGAGTTTCTGAATACTAAATGGATCGATCATCTATAAACCGAAAAATATATGGGACTAAAGTAAACTTTTCATATGAAATTCAAAATCACCCCTTATGTTACCGTCATTTTTATTTTGATCTTCCGACTTTCAATCAAACATTTCCCAAAAAAAAATGCAATTGAATGTAAATTTGGGTTAAAAATAGCTTAATTGTGCCAAAAATAAGTTTGAGGATAAATTTGAAATTTTGATAAAAAAACAACAACTATTCCAATACATAATAATTTGTGAGAGTGTGCATAGAAAAAATGACTTTAGTGAAAACCCACGTATGTTAGCTTTATATACTTAATATTTTAGTTTATATATCAAATTTATAGAATATGATTAAAATATTGCGTAAAAAAAGCGGTATGAAATAGAATGTGCCATTTAGAAAGTGAAACTTGAAAGTGAAGATTTGACGCTGATTAATCAATATACGGAGGTGATATTTCTTTTTTTATGATGTTTGTAGATTCATTTTTAAGAAATATTAGGCAACTAACTACCTTGAAATCACATGATTTAAATATTGGACTAGAGTAACAATATTTGCTCTTGACCAAAAAGGGAAAATCATGATCCGATTGGACAGCTTCAGTCAGATTTGAATCTTCTCTCTTTGATAGCTGGACAAGACACTTGTGTCTCTTCGAAATTGAATGGATTCTAGTTGTAACCAACCTAGAACACAATCAACGGGGACACACATGATACCAGCAAGTTGCATGACGATCCGCATGCTTTTTTCCTGGAATGGCCTCATGGCAAACTTGTTGTCACTTTCCTATGGCAAACAAAATCAAGCAAGACTACAAACCGGCAATCTTGCAATATCTTCAGTCTCGAATTGATCAATCACTCTTCTCAATTATTGCTCCTTATTGTCACCACAATGCCCTTATGGCTTACAAGGGCTAAGTTCTTCAAGTTGTTAGTTGCCTGTGCTTTAGATTTTGACCGATCCTTTGTTTAACTCATAGGAGGTAAAAGTTCAGAGAGTTGTGCGATGACAGAATGCTATGATTTTAGGATGAAGTTCATGTTATTTTATTACAAGAAGCGACCACACTCTTTCTCGAGATGTTCGAAGAAAACAATTACTCTCCACGCTCATCCAAGTAACAATTTTAGATTGAGATAAACATCTCGTATGTATGGAAATTATAAGGTGTCTTTTTATTAACATAAAAAATATTATTTTAATATATTTTTAAATAAAAAATATTTTAAAAAATAATATTATCACACTATTAAAAACAACTTATGTTTGTACTTCACGAGAACTTTGCAGCATAAGCAGGTAACCAAATTCTAAAGCGAATACTTTTTACGTCAACGTGGTGGTTCTACTTGCTGTGAGGACTGGAATAACTCCATAATTGAACTGAACACATTCGAATATGCTAGCACATATTAAACCCAACAACAAAGATTTTACACCAAAGAATAAATTTACATCTCATTAATCTCATGAAACACAGTAAATACAACCACAAATTACACAACATTCTGTAGTAAATCCCTACCAACTCACACCCCTCCACCGCTAGCTCCGCTTTTTGTGAACCATAATGATAACCCGAACCACCACCTCCTTCACTTCCGCTGCACAACTCACCGCGCCAATGAATTCCACAAAAGGACGACCCATTAGAGCCATTCACGTGTAATTCGCCAGCACTAAAATTACTAACTTTCCGTTTTATCCTACCCCCTTCCTCACTTATCCACGCCGAATCAGAAGAATATACCGAACTGGTCCCTGATTCATCACCCTCGCCTCTTTCACGTTTCACATAACCACTCCTCACCTCAGCCCAGCCATCATTTGTTTCCCAATTTACTCCTCCACTAGTCACCAATTTACCAATCCTATTTTTAGCCGAAACCTCAATATTGTCAAAACTCGAAGCCGAACCTTGCTCCATTACGTCATTATCGTCCTCGAAATCTGAATTGAAGTACCAATCGAGTACGCAACGTGGAGACAATTCGTTCCCCAGCAAATCAGAATTCACAGAAGCTAAGAATGGATGCTGCAGTAGCTGATCACAGCTCCACCGCTGATTTGGCTCCCTCTTCAAACACTTCATCAGAAAATCCTGACCCAGCACACACAACTTACTCGGCAACTCGGGCACTTCGTTTGAAAAGCCGATCAGACTCAGCGAATCAGCCCCGCGATCCTCCCAAGCCGGCTTTCCGGTGACCATCTCAATAATTGTACAGCCCAGAGACCAGACATCACTTTTCGGTCCCTGGTATTCGCGTCTGATCACCTCCGGTGCCATCCACAGCGGACTTCCACGTGGCAAAAGGGGCTCCCCACATGCAGCGTCAATCGCCGAACCGAAATCTGCTAGTTTAACGGAATCTGAACTATTACCCAATAGAATATTCCGTCCTTTAACATCGCAGTGAACAATGCCTCTAGAGTGTATGTACTTCAAAGCAGAGACTATACAGTATGTAAATGACCGAACAGTCTGCTCGTCCACGTCAGCCAAACGGTGAGTTGATGAGGCCAGGTCAGTAAGGGTGCCACCTGGCAAGTATTCCATGTGAAGATTCCGGCAGGTTGTTGAATTTTCAAACGAGACGTCGTCGCCGAGGAATTTAACAATAAAAGGAGAAGACAACGAGCTTAGAATCTTGATCTCATTGTCTAACGCTTGAACGTGACTTGCTTCAGAGGCACTCTTCACGGCAAAAACCGCATCGGTTTGTTTGTTGAAAGCCAAGTTGACGGTGCCATAAGAGCCTCTGCCTATGCACTTTCCTCTAACCCAAGAAAACATGTTGTGTGTTTTCAATGAGAGCTCATTAAATTTTTTATGAAGCTCGTTTCAGAGTTATGAGGGCCCAAGACCATTTATATATGCGAGAGTCGAGGATGTTATGAAAATAAGTACCTTTATTTTATTTTATTTTTAATTTTAGTTTTTGGGGGTGACATGACATGGAATTTACGAGTGGATAATTGGGAAACCGTTTGATGACAAGAAGGTGGGGGTGGTTTGGGCTCTTGGGGTGCTGAATGGGGAAGGCGTAAAGGGGGAAGATAGTGGGGGTGATGATACTGAGTTTTATCCTTATCCATGATGGAGTGGATTGGGGTTTAATCTGGGCCGTTGAAATAAATCGAGATCTTGGTTGTTTTTAACCTGCGAGGTTTGTCTTTGTCAAAGGATTGGCTGATTGGTAGAATAATGAACATGTGGTTGGAATGGTAATAAAAGGTTGGTGTTTCGTGGAAGGCTATTTTTGCGGTGGTTTGGCTTTCTGGTTGTGGATGAGGAATATCCAATGAATGGAAGGGTTCTTGCGTTCCCTCCTTTATACGGAATGAAACTTCCAATTATTAATTAATTAGCATTAAAAAAAAAAGAGTATGGCTACTTTTCTTAAAACATTTATTATTGGAACAATATTTTTTTAATTAATATTTTTTTTAAATTTATCTTTTAATATTAAATTTATTTTTCATTGGTTTATTTACCTCTCATGACACGGATCGCGGTTTAGCAGATTACCTTAGTTGACTTATTTTTTTCCTTGTTCTTAATTTTTTTTTATTTTATAATTTAATATCAGGTTGATTGAGAATTACGGTTCATGATTTTTTTTTCTATCAAGTTAATCTAGCCTTAATACACGAGAATAGTGCATAACAGGTTAACCTGAGTTGACTTGATTTATTTTTTGTGTTGTTTTCTTAATTGATTTTTTTTACAATTTCATTACTCAACATTGAGTCTGTTGAGAATTGAGCTTCCTAATCTATTTTGATTTGCTTAATATGAGAATATCTTGGTCTCATGATCAGGGTTGCAGGTTTTGATATTTTAACCCTTGTTAGATAAGGTTGTCTTAATCTCATGACCAGAATCACGGGTCCTTTAACATTGAATTTATTTTTTATTGGGTTGTCCTCGTTTTGTAACCCAGGTCGCGAGTATGACAGGTTAACCCAATTGACTCGGTTTTTTTAATTGATTTTTTTCTCAGTTTCATCATTTAATATTATGTTTGATTAAGAATTAAGCTTTATGATTTATTTTGGTTTGTATTTTATTAGGTTATCCCGACTCCATAACTCAAAAATAATGCTTGACGGGTTAACTCAAGTTGACTTGACTCATTTTTTGTCTCATTTTTCAATTATTGTTTTTATAAATTTCATCGTTCAGCATTGGATTAGACATAGTCAATTGAGAATTGAGTTTCATAATTTATTTTAATTTTCTCTCTATATGATTATCTTAGTCTCATAACCAAAGTCGTGGATTGAGCAAGTTAACTCGAATTAAATCAGGTTGTTGTTTTTTTTTTCTATGAGATTATCTCGGTCTCATTACTCGTGTCATGGGTCTCACAAATTGATTCAAGTGATCAATTTTTAATTGATTTTTTTTAATCACATCCTTAAACATTGAGTTGACTAAGAATTAGACTTTTTAATATGTTTTGATTCATTTTCTATAAGGTTATCTTGATCTTATGACTCGAGGAATAAGTTTGACATATTCACTCAAATAATTTTTTAGGTCCTTTTTTAATTGATTCTTTTTCAGTATCATCCTTCAACATTGGGTTGATTAGGAATAAAACTTCACAATTTATTTTGATTTGTTTACAGTAGGGTTATCATAGTCTCATAACTCGGGTTGCGGATTTGACATGTTAATTTAAGTTGACTAAAGTCAATCCATTATATTGTTATCTTAATATTAAAAATAATCTATCATCTTGAAAAAAAATTAATCAAATTATGTTTTTACGGGTCGTCTGAGATGCTTTTAGATCCGCAAAGCTAACTAGGTCATATCTTGTTAACCTCAAATAATTTAAATTTTTTTTTACTAGAAAAAAATATTAGTAATATCTAAATATATTTTTTTTCATGTTCAAAGAAAAATCCATCCCAATCCAAAGGGTGAATAATCTACTTATACTCTAGTTAAGCATTCATAGTGAGATTTTTCGTCGGAGCATGTCTATTAAGTTTGCCGACTAAGAGACGGTGAAGAGACGAGGTTCACTGCTTACCAATTATGATTAAATGCTTTACCCTTTTCTTTTCTTTTCTTTTCTTTTCTTTTTAAAAAAGAAGAGATTAGTTACTCGACAAGTGTAGCCAATGGGACATTATAAAATCCTGGGAGGTGCCTAGTAGGTAGAGAGTCAAACAAATAGAAATGTGCCAGAGCTTTCCATCCAAATTGCACAATTAGCTGTTAGAATTTGAATGTAATATTAAGGCACGTCGATAAAGATCATTGTTATAACCATTTAACATTAACATTAGATTTTGTTATTTTTTATTTTATTTTTAAAATTAAGTTAATGTCGCTCACACTCTAAATGAAAAGCACGGGGAATGCCTGTTTGTTTGAGTAACTCAGTTAATGGTAAAACAAAAGATGAAAACAAGTAATTAATTAATTAATTACGGGTTAAATTTACGCGATGCATCATATATATTTTAAGCCAGATCACAGAGAAAAACCGCCGAGGAGCTGCCAAAAGCCAAATAGGTGGGCAAAAGGCAGCAACCGAAATTCAAAGTACCACCAATACGGGGCAAGGGACCGACAGGGTTCGGTTGAAGGTGATGCCATCCGCCAAAGAACTTATACCTTTTTAATGCTTACATGGCAATGGACGGTAGGTCCACGTCTCAACAATAGAGAACCTGAGGCAGGCGGTAGAGAGAGAAAGATGCCTTGTTGTCTGTTGCGTGGACCACCAGCCTCCGTCAGATATTAAATTCCCGGGGAGATGCTTAGACAGTCACCCTCGGACACTCTCTACTCTAATGTGCCACGTGTAATTAAAACTTGCAA
>Ga0325410_1001011_pt1 | contig 30384 bp, 19 predicted proteins | sample PopdelMetagenome_16_FD_206182 | JGI IMG/M metagenome (GOLD analysis project Ga0325410, IMG submission 206182) | Populus deltoides microbial communities from Bellville, Georgia, United States - Xylem-PdIQD-R3 | ecosystem: Host-associated > Plants > Phyllosphere > Stem > Wood/Secondary xylem...
CGCAATTTCCAGCTTACAATGAACTTTGCCAACGAGGTATTGGGCAGTGATAAAAGCCTCGAGGGTATCCAAGATCAAATCTTTCCACCTCAAAAGAAACTAAAAAGCTAAAAGAAAACTCTTATTAGACCATAAAACCTCAGCAATTCCTCCCTACTTTCTGTAAGAGAATTTGCAGTTCATACGAGAAACACCTTAAGAGGTGGAAATTAAGGCAATACACGTGACAAGAAGTTGTTTAAACTTCCATAAGCAAGAGAGATCTCGACAAGTATGAGCGAGGGGCCTCGTTGAAGCCTATCTTTATTCAGAGCAGCAAACATCTCAGGCTCCCCAACCTCTGAGAACGGTAGCTCGAGCAACGCGGTTAACACCTAGAGTGAAGGCTCCCATACGCAGATCACAGTTGTGGGTTTTGCACATCTCTTTCACATCTCTGAAACCTCTCGTCATGTAATTCTTTAGTTCATTGTTCACCTTCTCTTCATCCCACATGAATCCTTGGATGTTCTGCAATGCGCAAGCAGCAAAAAAAGAAGAAAAATTATTACTTTTACCAAGCCGATATGGAAAATGTACCAGTATTGGTATTTGCAGGAAGTCCCGATTCAATGTTACTTGTAAGAAGCAAAATAATGTCAGAAAATAGGGAAAACAATCCTAGAATTTCGAGTTCCTGTTTTCTCCTCTCGATCATTCAGACATGCAAGCTTGAAGGCATCGCAGCAGAAAATGTGAGCAGAACGATTAGCAGGCGCCATGCTGAAAGAAGGGCTAGTAGTTATCACAGAGCAATTTGGCATTTCATACCTGAACCCACTCAAAGTAGCTAACAGTGACTCCTCCTGAGTTAGCAAATATATCTGGAAGAATAACAACACCTTTCTTTGACAAAATCTGTAGAAAGACAACAAAAAAACAATTATTATTTCACAAAATCTTAGGTGGGCATCTATAACTCTAAACCTCGCACTAACCTCGTCAGCCTCAGGATCAGTTGGATGGTTGGCAGCTTCAATAATAAATTTGGATTTAATATCACTTGCATTCTCCCTTCAATCAGACAAGAGAACATTTAGTTCAGGATTTCAAGATCAATAATGTAAAGGAAATGGAATGTATCTTATTATTATCCAAGAAATATTATTTCATTTGCAGTTAAAATATATTTTAGAGGAAAGATCCTTGAGATTGAATATTTTGATGAGAAGAGAAGCTCCTGTTATGAAAAATAAACCTATTGATGACACCTCCAAGGGCTGCTGGAATGAGAATGTCACAGTCCTCAACTAGTATTGATTTGGGATCGATCGGATCCCCGCCATGGAATCCTTTCACACCTTTGTGTTCATTGGCATGTTTGAGCAGGCTTGGAATATCAAGCCCTTTGTTGTTCTTTATAGCTCCAGTGATGTCACTTACGGCAACGATCTTCCCTCCCTGCTCACTGATTAGTTGGGCGGCCCAGGCACCCACATTTCCAAAACCCTGAGACATGCACCTCCATTTAGATTAGTTGAACTTTTATGTGTGAAACAATACCAAGACAAGCACTCTCTGCGCGAATGATCTGCTAAGCTGAAATAGAGTTCAGAGTGCACCTGTATGACGAATCGTTGCCCTGATATGGTCTTCCCGTGCTCCTTAAGCAAGGCTTCTGTAGCGAAGAGCACTCCTCGTCCAGTGGCGGCATCTCTGCCTAGAGATCCACCGAGATCCTAGATTTAAAACAGACAAGAAGAAAAACCAAAAGGACTGTGATATTACTGCTAGAATTTACAAGATAGACTGTGAGGAACTCAGCAGTAAGAAATATTTCAATGCTAAAACCTTGTGTCTCCCTCCCATCGAAACAAGAACATAGATTATTTAATGCATTAGATTAAATGCGAAAAACCATGAGCAAAGCAGAAGGAACTCCGGAATTTGCTGGCAAACAGCAGGAATGTGAGTTCAAGAAATTAGAAAAAGCTAGCGGAAGGTAACAGGAAATGACATTTATTACAATGAAGAGTTTAGTATACTTACAACTGGTTTTCCAGTAACAACAGCGGGTGAGTAGCCATGAAACTTGGAGTATTCATCCAGTATCCATGCCATAGTCTGCTTAACCAAAACACAAGCATATCTTAATATATTCAGAAATGTCTTCAAAACACACTTGGAAACTCTTTTCAGTTCATCTCTTTCATGATAGATACTAAATAACATATCCTTTGCAACAAGACATGCTTTCAGTGCCGAACCTGTGGACCAGTTCCCATATCAGGAGCTGGAACGTCTGTGTGGATTCCAATTAGATCATGTATCTTTTGAGTGAACACACGGGTAAGTCGTTCCAGTTCAGACACACTTAATTCCCCTGGATTACACCCTATTCCACCTTTAGCCCCACCATAGGGAATGTTCGCTACTGCTGTTTTCCATGTCATAAGTTGTGCTAATGCATTGACTTCATCTGGATCAACCTAAAATAACCCGAACGATCATAAGAACTGGAGCTCAAACTATACTAGTAATCTTGATATATAAATTTATCTAGTCCACCCATAAACTTATTTGAGATTTCAAAAAAAAGAAAAAATGAGGCATTCGTAGACATGCTGAACTTTGCAAAACAGAGAGATTTTTCTTGGCATTATATCTAAATAACGCCATGACTACACTGGTTAGAATTTAAGCTACCTCTGGGTGGTATCTGATTCCCCCTTTCATGGGACCTCTGGCATTGTCATGCTGAACCCTGAACCCAACAAAAGACGCCAAAGTGCCATCGTCTTTGGGTATGGTACATTCAACCTGCAATTTTTTTATCCAAGTCCATTAGAACAGCAGGGCGTACAAAAATAAATCATTTTGGATGTGCTATTTAAGAATGATAATAAACAACTTCTATAATCACCTTAATCTCTCTGAATGGAATCAGCAAACTTTTCTCAAGCTTGGAGTCCAACCCCAACAGCTTAGCTGCCCGCTTGAAGTTCCTATTGGTTGCCACTAACGCATTCATGGTCGCTCCTGAAGCTTTCTGAAGAGCTAATCCCAGAAGTTAGTCCCTTGTTTGTGGATAAAGATGAGGAAAATATACCAATTTATAGGTTCCCACAAGAATAGAAAATGGGAGGTAAATCAAGCAATCGGTCATAGTCTACCTAAAACAATAGTTTGAATATTATTATGGAATATGAGACGAGAAACCGGCAAAGCAGGCAAAAATCTTTCTTCGGTCTCTTAATCTGACTAGTAAGTTTCATCCATCTTCCTCAGACATGTATAAACATCTTATAGTCATAGTCTACTTGCCAGAACTATAAGCAAATTAACAAAAGAAGACATAAGCTGTGAGTTAAATATCATGGCCAAAAAGAGTTTATCTGAAGTATCCCATGCAATGAATATATGTGTATCTTACAAGGCATTCAAAATCATTAAGCAATTAATCTTGCCATGATCCCAACTCCTCAACATGTATAACCAGTTTACCCTAAACCTGGACTTTGCTTTCACTACTCAAACCTACTCCACTAACAGATCCTCTTTAGACAAAAAATTACTGTAAAGCATGTGTGCCATTAATCATCCAGCTTTCAGGACCAAAACTAAATCCACCTCTCTGATATGAAAGGGCACTGGGTGACAATAATGGCAACCTTGAAATGTGATTTAATTTGACTACAACAACTTTCGTGAAAATGCATGCTTGCTTGTTAACCTAGTGGGAATCTGATCTGTATCCAAAGTGCCATCCCTATCATCATCTACTACAAGTAATTAAGAAACGCGTGTGGGGAAAGGGATCGGTGTGGGTGCTAAACACAGTAGTTGGTAATTAGCTTTGCGAATAATTAAAAACACTGTCTATCAGATAGTAACATATCAGTTCTGCCGAGGAAAAGGAAAAACTCTCATACTTTCTTAACGCTTCCTCCAAAAATAACCTTATCGCAACCTGTCTGGCTGGCTTAGATGCTGACACACAATCGACTATTTAGACTATGCAAGCACACAACTATTCTAGACCGTTGAGTTTTTCTGGAAGTTTATCACCATCATCAACTGGCAAAGGACAATCTTGAACTGGTAAAGAACTCACGGCTAACAAGCTCTAAGATGTTGGTTAACTTGGCAGAGTCACATATACTGTTAATGATAACCAAATTAAACAACAAAGAAACGGGTTGCTTACATGGAGTTGACTAGTGAGAGTTATCAAAGCCAAAACTCCAAGGTGATTAATCAAAAGCAAAAACAGCACGCTTCACAGCCATTATATATATATGTTTATAAGCTGAGGGAGAAGGAGTTCTTTGCTTTGAATCACCATAAAGGGATGAATTTGGAGGTGGGCTACAAGATAGAATGGAAATTAATAATGATGAACAGTACCAGGGATGAATTTGGAGGTGGGCTACAAGATGGAATGGAAATTAATAATGATGAACAGTACCAGATTATCAATATTTGTAATTCTCTGTGTTTGATTGGCTCGGACAACGTGATTGGGACTGGCTTCATCAAATTAATAAATGTTTGCTGATATGGTTGCAAGGTAGATAAGCACATTCATCAATATATACACTGTTCATGGAAAAAAGAAAAGAAAATACTACAAATAGCCGCGCTATTCTTTGATATCAATGTCAAAATTATTTCTACCAAGTTGTCAAAATTATGGCCATCCAAAAGAGGAGCCTTCTTGAATATTTTTTTTTCAATGAGGTTGGGGCCTTGTTTTCATCAAATAATCAAAGCCAAAAAAAAGGCAAAAATAAGGATAATAAAGGCAAAAAAGAGTGAAAGATAGAGGACCTAAACTCAAAGTCCTCTCCAACGTCCCTAGTCCTCACATCAAAATAATAAGCTCAGGGATGTGGGGAATAAAATTACCAAAATTTTCTCAACACTATAGCCCTTTTAGCTTCCTTTTTAATAAATGGCCAAGTGACAAAAAACCAAACCATATGTTCCTTTGCGTGCGGGTACACCAAGAACTGCATGGCATTTCTTGAACCAGAAAAACATAACAAAAATCACAAGACACATAAAGAGGATACTGTTAATGAAAGTCTTACCCCAAGATGTAGTGAAGAAGACAACTCGATCGATCTCTTCCCAAATTCAGCAACGATGATCCAAGTTAAGCACCAAATCTACGAATAAATAGTGTAACATAAAGAAACTATAACAGAATGGGAATCGAATTCCTTAAGAATCCAAGAAAGAAGATTTTATCTCCAAGTACTTGGCAAACCAAATCTAAATTCTGCTAACATATATATAAATTAGCCCCAGTTGGTGTGTCTCCAACATGCTGCTAGCATTTTCATGGAAGAATATGATACCCTCCTATGTGCTCAAGACAGCATCAAGCCACTCAGCATCCATTAATTAATGTTGTCACAGGTTACACACACAGTTGGTGATCGTCATAAGAGAATGTTTCAGGATAGAGAGAAAAGTAAGAGAAAGAGAGAGAGAATCATCATACGTACGTGGAAAACAAAATCTTCAACTTTGGCAAGATTTTACTGCATGAACGTGAATCCTACGCGAAACCCATCATTAATGTTGTTGCAAGGATTTATCAGGGGCTTGCCAGGTTGGGGGGTTTTATAGAGAAATTAAGTACTGCTACTAAGCCTGGCTTTGCTTTTGGTCATCGTGATCATGATGGTGTGTGAAATAGAAAGACTAGTGTCCATTACAGGTTATTTAAATCCTTGCTTTTCCTGTATAGTCATTTATCAGCCAGAAAGATTGTATAAAGAGAGGAAAGTGAACGGAAATGGAGAAGAACATGATTAAACAACAACAAATTAATGATCAAAGTTTCAGTTTCTTGTGAAATTATGGTATCATCTTTCTTTTCAATAGGTGCAAGTCTTTCTTCTTCTTCTTCTTTCCTTTTTCTCATATATAGCGACGGCAGTGTGATTGAGAGTTCGGAATTTTCAAAATTTAATGAATTTTAATACACTTTGAATTGTTAATAGTTTACAATTTAATGTCTAAAAAACTCCCAAGCATGAAAATACTACTTCTAGTTCATATATATCATTTATGAGTAATATTCTCCCAGCTGCTCCCCCTTTACACATGATTATTCCTTTTCATTCCAGTTCAAGATTGGGTAAAATGGAGCTGGGTAATGAGTGCTTTTTGTTGATGGTTCTCTTCCGTGCCCTCCTTCTCATATTATCTCATCAATCATGGTTGCTCCTATGGTTAATCCAGCGTTCTTGTCATGGAAACAAAAAGATTATTTGATCATGAGTGCTTTATCTACTGAGATTCTACACTTGTTCTTGACTGTCAAACATCACACAATATATGGCGAACTCTTGAACAATCTCTTACATCTTTATTGAACTCACAAATTATGTAACTTCACGAGTCTTTTTCCAAGAATCAAGACAAGGAGATGACATTATTAACAAAAAGCCAAGCCTTTTTGATGAGCTTGTTGTCGCTAGAAGACCAATTACCTTGGAGAACTAACTCAATCTTTAAGTGTTAGGGGTTTGCTTGGAGAATTTAAAAACTTGGTCACTAGCCTCTCAACTAAAATTGAACCACTCAATTACACTGACTTGCATAGTTATTTTCTCACTTATGAATACCTTTACAAGAGTTCTCTTTAACCTATTGCCAGCTTCCACACAATGACACCATTATTGCCTACACCTTCTAGTAACGTCAGCCATATCAGTCTCATTATCATGATCCAATCTCCAGATCCATGAGCAGCACATAAACAGCAATAATTTAGTTCAGAAGCACTTAATTGATGGACCTCAAAATAGCTTAAATTAAAAAGGGAATCTCACATATGATTCTGGAATGTTATGAAAAACAATGGCCTTCATTTGTTTTCCCGGCTGACTAAAGGGTGCCCAAAGGCCATCGTCACGCATGAGGAGTCACGAATTTGTAAATGTGCCTATACAGACAAGCCTCACCATGAATTTTTGTCAATTGTTTTTTGCTAGACATGACTATTTTTCTACTCATGCTCCAAGTCGTGGTGACTGCGCCTCTTCTTTTAATGAGGGGTCGGGCAGGGAGTGGAGGGTGCATCTGGGGGAGGATATAACTGTTTGTTTTTTTATTTTAAAAATATTTTTAAAAGAAATTAATTTTTTTTCTTCAAATTAATTTTTTTTATGTTTTTAGATTATTTTGATGTGCTGATATTAAAAATAATTTTTTTAAAATAAAAAAATATTATTTTAATATACTTTCAAATAAAAAATATTTTAAAAAACAATTACAATTATACTTCTAATATAAAATCCATGACATATCATAAAGTAACTGTCTTTAATTTGCCAGTATATAAAGCTCACACATGCATAAATTAGAAACAATGATGCAATTCCTGTAAAAGCTTAAAACAGACTTTATGAACATTAATTATTGTATTGACTCACGCTTTATAGCAGAATAATAATATTTTTTTAATTATAAAAAAATATATTTTTTAAAAATTTGAATTTGAGTGTTGGATCTAGTAAATGACAGACATAAGAGTTTTGAGCTAGACCCAAAACTCTTGGATCTGACTTCCAGCAAGATCCAATACCTTTAGGTTTGATAGCTAATCCAAGAGCATTAGGTGTGGCGTCAGACCAAAGAGTATTATTATTAATAATTTTATTTTTCAAATCAAATTTATGATTTTTTTAAATAATAATAGTATTTTTTTAAAAAAATTAATAATAATAACAATAACAACAATATTTATGGTATTAATAATAATATTAAAATTTTATTTTATTTTATTCTTCAAATTAAATTTATAATTTATCTTTAATAGTAATAATATGTTATTTTTTTAATCTTAATAATAATAACAATCATATATGATGCGAGAGCCGGCGCTTTTGCAGACGGGCAGGGAGTGGAGTGGAGGGTGCATCGGGGAGAGGATTTAGTGGCGTAATATAAAATCCATGAGTCCATGACATATCATAGAGTGACTGTCTTTAATTTGTCAGTATATAAAGCTCACACATGCATAAATTAGAAACAATCATGCAATTCTTTAGAAAGCTTTACATTTAAAAAAATATTTTCAAATGAAACTTGGATTTGGTCGTATGCTAAACCCAAAATAGTTAGGTCTAGCAATTATTTATAAATACAAGTCTCTTGAGTCTGACGGATGATAAACCCAAGAACCTTGACTGCCAGGAATATCTAATACTCTGGGGTCTGACGTCTAATTTAAGAGCATTAGGTGTGGCCGCCAGTCCTAAGAGTATTATTATTAATAATTTTATCCTTTAAATCAAATTTATAATTTTTTTTAAAATTTTTAATAATTATATTAATAATAATGATAATAATAATAATATTATTATATTAAACATGTTTGATTTAAGTTCTTATAGTTTTCAATTTACTCTTCAAATCAAATCTATGGTTTTTCTTCAATAGTAATAATATTTTTTTTCAAACTTAATAATAATAATAATAATCATATGAATAATACTAATAATCATAATAATAATAACAATAATATTAATAACACCCATGTTTCTTGGGTATGATACCCCCTTCCAAACTCAACTAACCTGAGTCTGGCGCCCTTAGCAAACCCTAGCTCCTGGGGTTCAGTCGTGTTACACTCAAGTTCATGGGGTTTGGCAAAGCCACACCCAAGTTTCTTACATATGACATCATCTTCTATACCCAAGTTCTTGTAGTTTTTAATCTCTTCAAATCAAATTTATGGTTTTTCTCCAATAGTAATAATATTTTTTTTTCAAATTTATTGATGATGATGATGATAGTAATTATTATTAATTTTATCCTTCATATCAAATCTATGATTTTTTTTTCAATAGTAATAATATTTTTTTTCAAATTTATTATTAATAATAAAAATAATAATATTAATAATGAAAATAATAATATTGATAATATTAATAATAATATTTAACATGTCTGATCCCAAGTTCTTATAGTTTTTAATTTTACTCTTTAAATCAAATTTATGGTTTCTCTTCAATAGTAATAATATGATTTTTTTTTTCAAATTTAACAACAACAACAACAACAACAACAACCATGTGTGATGTCAGCGAGCGGGTCTGCAGACCCTGGTGCGCGGGTCTAGCCCGAGCGTTTAAGGTCTGACAGACATGCCTGACCCCAATACCAGGTGTCTCACAGCCATGTCATTTCCAGCGCCAGACTCTAAAAAACCTGAGCGGACCATTTTATCCCCAACCATTCTTTCAATGCTAAATGTATCATATGAAAAAGACAATCGCACCCCCAATTGCATGCTTAACAAGTTTCTTTGGCAATGATAATTACATCATTGCACTGCTCCAAATCACAATAATATATGTCATGGTAAATAGTAAAAGGATGAACAATAACTCCAAGCCATTTAGTTTTCTTTATAATATGGTTAGATTTGATGATTTAATAGCTTATGGGAAAAAGATTCGAAAATTCCAATTTCCAATAGTTCCCAAGGGGGTGCGTGCATATGTTTGTGCAACATGAAGTTCAAATTAGACCAGATATGGTAAAAAAAAGGCACCTACATGTTAGAAATTATGCAATATGGATACCAAAATAAACTAACAAATAACATCAAAACATCAAAATCAAGCATTGAATACCAAAATAAAAAACTATCAACTTAAAACAGACTACATGTTCATGCAATATGGATTCAAAATTAGTTTTCTAAACTTATTTTAGTTATGAACAGACTTAGCACAACCAAGAAGAACATCCTTACTTAAAAATGCATTGTTTAAATTAAACAATAACTAAAACATATATATATATATATATATATATATATATATATATATATATATATATATATATATATATAACACCTCAAGCAAGCCACGAGAAGCTACTTTTGGATAAAAGAATATACTTAGAATAGCTACTCTTTCTTTTACTTTTCTTTGGAAAGTTTTGCCTCTCACCAACCTACTATCCTTTCAAAACTTAGGAAATCTTTCATGTTAGGCTCTTGGACTTTTAAATTGGGTTTTTTATGAATATTTTCCTACTTTTTTCTTCCCTATTTCTTTCTCTTTTTTTAGCTCTTTTCTTAAAGGGGTATTTATAGAGTTTTGCTAGGGTTTTGGGAGGCTTTGAATCCATTTCCGACATTTTAATCTTGAGGTAAATGTCGTAAACCCTTGATAAAAAAAAACTCATTTAAGAGCCTTTGTGTATGAACACGTGAAAAGAAGTTCGATTCTTGCACAATTGTGTTTCAGTTATAGCTGACGGAGTTGCCCACTTTTAAGGCCTCATCGAGCAATTTTGACTTTATCGTCACCTAAGACCACCTGAAATTCACCTTTCATTTGGATCCAACCTTGTGCAATTTGGAGGTCTGTAGCTCCATATTTATTCGTTTGAAGTTGCCAACTCAATTAGCCAAAACTGTCAAAACAAAGGCTAGTCTACCGAATGATGTGTCACTCACATTCTCTCTATATGCAATTTGTTTGAGTCCCTGTTCTCCCAGTTTCTTTTAATTCCATCCATAATTACCTCTAAACTTTTAATTTCATACAATTTCACCCTTGTCAAACTCAACTGCCAGCACCTAAGGTTACAGTCTTTTTCATTGTGGTCTTTGATTTTGAATTTGTGCATTTTTATCCTTAATTGACCAACAAACTTCTAATTTTCTCAATTTGGCCACCCATTTAGTCAATTTCAGCTCTTACATTCACACACTTTTTTCAATTGATATTTGGTTTTGAGTTTCTTTAAACAAGTTCTTAATTGCCCATCAAACTTCAATATTTATGCAATTAAGCCTCTGATTTGACCAAATTAACTCGTCAAAATTACAATTTGACCCCAAAATTTAATTTTTTCCAATTAAAGTCTAAATTGACTTAAAAAATCAATTGTTCTTGCAATTAAACCCTTAATCAAGTCAATTAAACCTTGAAAGATTCCAATTGAGTCCTTAAACATTCAATTTTAAATTTCCCTCCTCAAGTTAAATTTTCTTTGCCAATAGGGTCTTCATCAATAAAAAAAAATACACTGTTAAATTTTTCAATCTTGTATATTTTGATCTTTTTCAACCAATCTTTGGCAATTTCCTGTGTGTTCTGGTATATTCTTCTTACTGATATATTTTTTGATTTTCTTCCAACATTTTTTCAATATTTATATCTTCTTTTTTTTTCTTTTATTTGTTTATTTTTTGTTTATATAGGGCTCAAAAAATGGATAACAACAGATGTCCTTCTTTACAATACTTACAGAGTAAAAATTTGTCAAGTGTTTTACGTGGTAAGTTTGCAAAGATAAACAGACTATTCTTCAAACCTAATCTTCTCAAAACTTTTATTTCTGTTGACCTGAAACTCTATCTTCGCAGCAATCCCCTTCATTGGAAATGAATTTTTCCATGTTGACAACTTTTGTTCTCGACTTAGTTGACCTGAAAACCCTGCATCTAAGTGATCCCCTTTTAACCCATAATCAAAATTTATATCTATCACTCGGTTAACCTAAAATCCCAATATGATGATTCCTTTTAACTAGAACTAAAATTTCTTTCTACAACTTAGCTAACCTGAAATCATAATCTAGGGATTTTCTTTAACTAGAACCAAAATCTATGTCTATAGCTTGGTTAACTTGAAATCCCAATATGATGATTCCCTTTAACTATAACCAAAATCTTTGTGGATAGCTTAATTAACGTAAAATTCCAATCTAGCGATTCCCTTTAACCAGAACCAATCTCTATCAATAGATTGGTTAACTTGAAATCCTAATTTAACGTTTCCCTTTAACCAAAACCAAAATCTCTATTTTCAGCTTGGTTAACTTGAAATCTCAATCTCTCAATTTTTTTTTAACCTGAATCATAATGCATGTTTTCATTTCAACTCAGCTAGCCTGAAACGCTGAATCCAAATGATCCACTTCAATTAGAGCTTTCCTAAAACTCCTTCCTTGTTAGTCTTTTGACTCGTCTGAGTCTGATTTCAAAAATTGTTTCCTATAAAATATAACCTTGTGCAATGTTTTGGGGTAAATGCTCACATCCTTGCCTAGTTTTGAAACATAGGTTCCACCCTTTGTTTAATTTTCTATGAACTCCTTTTCAGGTATGAGCTTGTCCATTTGTTTGAATTTGTATACTAAAGCTAGGATCTGTTTCTTGTACCGCCACTCTTACCCACCTCATTCATAGAAAGAAGTCTCCAACTTTTGTTCTTGTGGGGCCCATTTCTTGCTCCACTTAATATATGATTTGACAATGCTTTCTATTATACATTTGTTAATGCTTTAATTGTCTTTTCCATTTTAAAGGCTTTTCGGTTTTGTTTCAACACGTGAATATTTTTTAAAAAGAAAATATTTGAAAAACTTGGTTTTGTTTATGAAAACTAAAACTTTTAATATATGCATCAAAACAGTTCTTTAAGCAACCCCCTGATGGTTTTATCGGATCTTAGAGTGCGGGTCATCTTTAGGCAAGATTTTTACCAAAGATGACCTTTTATTTCAACTTTTAAAGAGGTTTCAAGTATTTACTTGAAGATCTATATAGAGTCAAAGTTTTGCCTCATGTTAGAATTTACATTTTTCTTGTATGAATAAAAACGAGTCATTACTTATTTATCACTTTGCATGAACGATAAGATAGTTGTTTATCAGCCCAGGTTGTGTGTGCTTGATTAGAAAAGACTTCTAAAGACATTAATATAGGTTATGGCTATGAGCTATGAAAGAAATAGATGCTTTTGAGGTTCAAAAAGTATTTAAGGGTTTAAAGACTTAAGATCACTTTCCTTCTGCCTCTTTTCTTTTGTGAAGTCGTCTCATGGACTCTATTTGGATAAACTCTCTTTCTTAATGAAGAGTCTCGCTTTAGGATCTTTGTCTTAGTCTCGGAGCATCATCAAATCATCATTTTTTTTTCTTTTCCTTTCTTTTACTTCTTCCCTTTCTTTTTTTTTGGTTTCATGTTTCTTGTCCTTTTTTTTTGTTTTTATGATGATACCTCCTTGTGTTGGTTTCTGACTTTCATAGATCAATGTGTGCATTTCGGTAGTTTGTTTACATTTTCTTCTTGCTCCAAATATGGAATGTGATCCTAGTTAGGGTTTTTATGAAGAAAAACTTATTTAGACTCAAATGGGGACCATATGGGATATATTCTTAGAAAGTGGGGGATAACAAAAATGGCATTCTCATTTGAAACACACATTGTTAGTATCGATAAACTTCGCCATTTTCTGAAAAAACATGTGGGTGATAACAAATTCGTTACCAACCATTTACCCATGCCATTCAAAGACAGGTTTTATCGCATAATTAGCTTTAGTTTGTTTGGTTTGGTTACCTCTTATTCAAGAATTCTTTAAGCCTTTTCTGAGCATTTTATGATTCATTTCTTGTGATTATGCACAAAGCAAGTTATTTCAAGATTTTTCTTTTAAGAAAAGGATTTGAAATGCTGTGAGATCAAGCAATTTATAAATAAAGGTTCTTTACACGAAGAATTCATGGCCAAACTTCATTTTATTGATCTGGAAGAAACTGATTACATCATGCATAATATCTTTTTACAATACCAGAATTTACAGGTCTAGTTAGATCTTCTCCATCCATTCTAGACAACTTTATAACTCTTATTGAGAAAGCCTTCTTCACTATATAGGGACCCTCGTAGTTTGACACCTATTTGCTTTAATCTTCTTCTAGTAAAGATAATATTTTCTTCAGCACTAAATCTCTTTCCTGAAACACTCGAGGTCGAACCATCTTGTCATATACTTTAATCATTTTTTGCTGGTAAAATTGGTGATAACAAGTTGCAGCTATCCTTTTCTCACTAATTAGGTTTAGTTGTTCATCTCTAACTTTGGCCCAATCGACCTCTTATAGCTCATAATCTCAACGATAAGATTTCCACTTCCAAAGGCATCACCGTCTCTGTTGCATATACCAAACAAAACATGGTAGCTCCTGTTAAAGTTCTGACTGCAGTGCGATATACATGAATGATGTATGGTAACATCTCATGCCAATCTTTGTAAGTGACCATTATTTTCTGAATATTCTTGATATATTTATTGGCGGCTTCTACAACATCGTTCATCTTTGGCTTGTATGGTAAGGAATTGGAATGCTTGGTTTTCCATTTGGCACAAAGCTCCACTATCATCTTGCTATTGAATTTATGAGCATTATTAGTCACTATTTTTTTTGGTGGACCATATTGGTAGATCAAGTCTTTCTCTATAAACCTTTTCACCATCTTCTATATTACATGAGCATATGAACTGACTTCTATCCATTTTGTCAAGTAATCGATAGCCATGAGGATAAACTTATATTCGTTGCTGGCTTTTGGATTGACAAGCCCAATCATATCAATTTCCCAGATCATAATGGCCATGGAGATGTTAGATTAAATATAGGAGTTGGAGGTGTATTGATCTTATCGCTATACACTTGACACTTATGACATTTTTTGACATGGTTAATACAATCTATTTCTAATGTTATCTAGAAATAATTAGCTTTTTATATTTTCCTTGCCATGAGTTGAGCAAATACTTCTTACAATGCATTTCAGGCCTCGACCTCATCCAAACACCTTAGCAAGGTTATGTCGAATGATCTTTCATATAAGACCTCGTTGTCTAAGTAGAAGTCCATAGCCAATCTTCTGGAGGTTTTTATATCTATTTTGGATGCTCACAGGGGATATTCCTAATTTTACATAAAATTCTTGATATCGTAGTACCAAGGGTTTCTATCTATCTCACCTTTAATTAAACAACAATGAGTTGAGAAATTTCTGATATTAATGTCTACCGGTTGTACCTTATACCCGAAGTCAATTCTAGCCATGACAACATATATGGCCAAATCATTGGCAAACTGGTTCCATTCCCTTTCTAGATGGGTGAACTCTAGCTCTTCAAACTATTATGCCAGTTTGGACAGATACTCTTAGTAGTGTCTCAGCTTTTCTTTCTTAGTTTTCCACTCTCCTTTCACCTGGTAGATAATCAACATTAAGTCACCATACATATCTATCTTTTTTATTTTCAACTCTAATGCAACTTTTAAACCAATAATGCAAGCCTCATACTTAGTTGTATTGCTGGTGTATTCAAACTATAGCTTAACTAAAATTAGATATTGTTTTTTCATTAGGAGAGATTATTATTGTGTCAGCTCCATTACCATATATATTTACTGCCATATCAAAACACATGGTCCACCAATCTGTCATTTTTTTTCCTCAATTAACAATACATTTTCATCAGGAAAGTCAAAATCCAATGGCTCATAATCTTTAATGGCTTTGTCAGCCAAATGGTCAATAATTACGCTCCATTTCACAACTTTCCTCGTCATATACACTATATTGTATTTTACTAACAGAACTTGCCATCTTGTAATTCGATTTGATAGATACGACTTCTCACATATATACCTCAAGGGATCCACCATTGAAATCAACCACGTAGTATGATACAACATATAATCTTGTAATTTTTTTCCACCCAAACCAGTGCACAACATAGTTTTTCTATCGTCATGTATCTAGACTCGTATTTTGTGAACTTCTTACTCAGATAATAAATGACTCTTTCTTTCTTTCTGGTTTCATCATGTTGGCATAGTACATATCTCATAGTTACTTCAGTTACTGTTAGATATAGTATCAAAGGCGTTCTTGATATAGGATGAACAAGTAGAGGTGGGTTCTGTATGTACTGCTTGATTTTATTAAAAGCTTCTTGACACTCCTCATTCCAAGTTCCAGGATTTTTTTTCTTGATAGCCAGAAGATATGTTCACATGTTGTTGTTAGCTGGGATATGAACTAGGTAATATAGTTTAACCTCCCTCAGAATCCTCTCACTTTCTTCTCTATCGTAGGAGATGACATAGATTGAATGAGCTTCACTTTATCAGGATCCACCTTTATCCATCTTTCACTTACCATGAATCCTAATAACTTCCCAAACTTAATTTCAAATGAATATTTTGCAAGTTTGGGCCTAAGTTTATACTTCTTTAATCTCTTAAACAACTTTTTAAAACCCTGGATGTGACTCTCTCCTTTTTTAGACTTGGCAATCATTGATTGGAATATATGTCGACGAATCCCTTAACTATTAGTAGCAAAACCGGGGCAAGAAAAGCTTAGTGTTAGTCTACTTCAATCTGAACCCACCAAGCAAGTATGTAGCAAAAGCTAACACGGATCGAAGGCGTATCGTGAAGGCTCGAGCAGAGGGAGAGGAGTGAAGCTACTTGACTGAATAAGTGAAAGAGTGAACCGCAACTAGACCTGATAAAAATCAAATGCTTTCCCCTTATAAAAAAGTATGGCCTTTGGTTCTTCAAATTGATTTTAGCTGCTCTTTTAGGGAGGAGAAACTCCTAAATCTAAATAAAGAATTAGAATGCTTCTACTATTTGGGAAATCTCTCTAATGGGTTAGGCCACATAATTTTTGTTCCTTGCACACAATTCAAGCTATAGACCAAAGTTTGCAGTTCTTATTCCTTGCAGTTTTATAAGCTAGGCGTAACCACCTTAGCACACTATTAGATTGTTTGTTTAAGTTTGTTAATTGTTAATTAATGAAAATATGTGGACATAAATAATTGTATTGTATTTTTAAGTTACTTCAATTATGTACAATTGTTTTTTGAACCTTGTATTTTAAGGTGCTTGAACTATATATGAGTTTTTATTTGAACCTTTTATTTTAAGATATTTGAACTATGTAAGAAAAAAATTTCTTTATGATTTTACGATTCATTTTTATGATCCGAGTTTATATTGTATTTTTTATGCCGTGTCAAAATGGGTTTTTGACAACCTTGTATGCAGCATGGTTAGGTAACAGATTTGAATTAACATTGGGTGAATCCTTGAAAGTTACCCATCCTATCTTGATAAGATTCACTAGTCTTTTCTTGAAAGTATAACAAGTTTCAATACCATGGTCAGGATTGCTAGTGTGGTATTCACAAGTCAAATTTGACTTGTACCAGATTGAAAAAGGTGGTTGTAATGGTGGTACATAGATACGAGTTATATGCTCAATACTCAACAATTTAGCATACAAATCTTTCAAAGGCATATGCAAAAGTGGTAGTCGTTCCAGGGTATTTCTTATGTTTGGTTTTTGGCAATTGTTCTGGTTATTTGATTGATTGGTTTGATTTAGGGCAAAAGGCTTAGTGAAGTTAATGCTGGTAACTTGAGAGATAAATGCTTAAAGGTTATGATAGTTTGCTTTTTTTTCCCTTTATACCCGTTTTCTAGGCTGTTCATATCACTTTCCCTTTTCTTCCTGGCAAAACCTTTCTTTTCCACTACCTCAGCTATGCATCCAGACTTAATCCCTTGCTTTATTCTTTCATCAATACGTACAACATCCTATAAATGTTGAGACGAGCTACCCATTAAAGGTTCATAATAAGAGGACTATAAGGTATTGGCGAACAAAGTCAACATCTTTGTTTCTATCAAATGAGGCTAGACATATGTGGCCTCAACTCGCCACCTTTTCACGTACGCCTTTACAGACTCTTCATTTCCTTTCTCCATTGTCATCAGGCTGGTTTTGTTAGGGGAAATTTCAAAGTTAAATTTGTACTGTTTTAGAAAGGCCTCGACCAAGTTTTTCCATTTCTTGATCCTAGTATTTTCTAGTCTTATATACCAATTCAGAGCGGACCCTATGAGACTATCCTAAAAGAAATAGGTCAACATTTTATCATTATGGATCACTTTAGCCATCTTGTTGTAATATGACCAAAGATAGGTGTTTGAGCATTCTAGTTTGGTGTACATGAAGTCCAGCATTCTAAAGTCCTTTGGCACCAAGCATATTTTAGTTGCTTGTATAGGGTCAAACAAATAACTCCCCTCAACTTCTCTCAATCTCTTTTCTATAGCAGACAACTTGTCATAGTTTATAGGACCAATAGATCTATCATCAAAGAGTACTTCAACTGTTAAATCCACAATAACCAAAGCTTGAGTTGGTTGGAGAGGGGGAAATGGGATAAAATACTGCTCAATTGTTGAATCTACCCCTAAGTGCTTAGATGTATGAGGGACATGAGTTATTGATGCTTTAACAGGAGGCTATGTAGATGTCAATTTATATGTAATGTATGTGATAATTTATAAGCAAATATGATTAAATGAATGATCATGATGCGTGTGTCAATTTATATTAGATATGGATTAACCTTTCCGAACTTATTCATGACTTTTATAATTCCTTGGGCAAGATTTCTCGAGCTCAATTGGTTGTTGTAAAGAAGCATTTGCCAAGTTCTTATCATGGTTGAATCCCAAAACACATTAGAAAGAAAGATGGGTTATGACCCTTTCATAAATAAAAAAGTTTGTACATTGTTTGAAAATTTTCAAACTTCAAAAGCCATATGCATCACTACTCATAAAAAAAAACATCTCATCTACTAGCTATGTTTCTAATAAAGAAAGTGATGGCACTCATGTGTTCTCGGCAATTCAAATCATCATTTCTAATTTGGGTGGCTTATTGTTGCACCCTTTCAGCATGACAGGCCACTTGTTCAATCTGCTTTGTCATTCGTCTTTTCTTGTCATGGAACAAGGTATTATCGGTGATCAATACTTTATTGCTGGTTGCTAAAGTCTCATTGCTATTTTCTAGTACTCGTACCATAGTCTCCAATTGTGCTACCTTAGCCATTGCCCTTCGCAATTCCTCCCTCTCAATGTCAAGTTCAGCTTTTTTAGAGTTAATTTGAACTACAAAGCTGTCAATATAGTCTTGATATCCTTGATGCTTTTGCCTAGTCCTAATTAACGCTTTCTTCATCTCAAAGTAATGGCTTCTCAATGCTTTCAACTCCTTCTCTCGGATTTCTAGCTCGGATTTCAATACCATAATTATCCCTTTGAAGACTCAACTCTCTTCTGGTAGTCTCACTTATTAGACTCAGCAGCTTCCCTAACGCTTCTCTCTTCCTTGGACTGTGCTATATATTAGGACTAGATTCTTCTTTTCTATTCTATGTTAATCTTAGTTAACTGATTTTTATCTTTCCCAACCTTTAACTTCTTCCAAAAGCAATCTTTCTTTCTTCAAGAAATCTATTATTTCCTTATCAGTATTTATGCTACCTTTGATTAACCTCATGACTTTGGCCAACTCTCTTTCTGTTAGCACATGCTTATTAGCCAAGCTCATCGTATTTGGTCATATGAGTTCTCAACTCATCTAGGATACCTTTGGCCATTTCTTCGGCTACCTCGACCTTTTTCTGTCATTCTTTTATTACCCCATGATCGTTTGTCAAAGTTTCTAGTTGTTCATCCTTCTTTTCCAATTGCTGGTTCAAGTAATTCCTCATCCTATCTTCCTCTTCCAACTGTTTTTCCAAGAGTTGTCATTGCCCTTTGCTATAGCCAAGGTCAATTTCATACTTCTTTAGTTACTTCTTAACTCCTCATTACCAATCCTTTTTCTTTTTGGTTGCTGCATTTATAGTTCTAAATTTCTAGGTTTTGAGAACCCTATCATTTTAGAAAGCTCTTCATTTCTCTAAATCATGTAATTTTGACTAAATAAGGATTCAACCCCACTGTCTTTTTTCTTCTTCAATAATAGAAGTCTTTCCTAATCTTGTCTAATAAGTTCATCTCTTTGAGGGATGACTGGTGCTTGAATAGACCGGTGAAATATTTTAATCCCAGAGTTCTCGGTACATACTTCATTCCACCTAGTTGTCTTGTTATAAGAACAAGTGCGTAACTGTTGTATCTAGCTACACAAATTAGGGGAACCCATGTCTTGCTTCTATAACTCATTATATAGAGACTGCGATGTTCATCCATGGTGTTTTCCACTTGAAGTTGCTTTATGGTAATGTGGTATATTTTCATTTCCATGCTTTCTCATCCAAATTCTTACAAGTCTCATCTATAATAATCTTTAATGGTCAAATATTAAACCACTAAAAGTTATTGAAAATATCCTTTTGGAGTTTTGATATGACTGATAATCCATAAATAAGACATCGGGACATAACATCCTATAGCTCCTTTCCTATGCATCCTACAATGGTTGAGTGATAGTACGGTTTCAACCAAAATTATACCAAAAAGGTTGATTCGATCATGCTCATACTTGTTGAATGCATTTATAGCTTTTAAAACGATGACTCTAATTTCAGATAGGAACAAAATTAAACCAAATATGGCAAAGGCCACTAGTTGGTATCGTTCGTCTCCCAACATGCCTTCCTCAACATTTTTCTTCATTTTGGCATCAATGATTTTCCACTTGAATCCTTCGTCAGTTACCTTACACTGGCTGATTTTTCCCAAACATAATAAATTGACTATCTCCGAAGCTGTGTCTTCAAATTTTCATTTGAGATAAATCTTATGAGTGTTATTTGGAAAATCTAGGATCATTTCACACTACTCCAATGTGGGTGTTTTATCGATGTTCCTGAAAGTAAAACACCTATAATTGGGATCCCAAAAATTCAGTAAAGCTTTTACAACTATTGCTTGTACTAGAAGTCTTATTAGTTGTGCAATCCTCTCATATTGCCTTTTAAATAGAGTCTCGTCGATATACACCATTATGGTTGGCAATTTCTTCAGGACATTCACCATATGATTTATCTTAGTAATGCATGGCAATCCACTAGCATTGATTCTTAGACAGTTTCCTTAAGCTACTTGTGCTAACTCAGATTCTTGCCTAAATTCTTAAAAAGATGGATATCTATAAAAAGTCATTATTTTAGTTCAGAATCCTACAATACAGGATTAGCATGGCCAGACTTGCCTTGATGCAAATTACAAGTAGCACATACAAATTAATGACAGGTTCTATTCATTAAGTGAGCATGGGTAGGTCTTCTACCCGGTATCAAAAAGGTCCTAAATCTGCCTAGAGATGTTATTTGTAAAGATAGTATGGGGACATTGCAATGAATGGTTAAGGCACGTATGCCTACCATTATCAAGCAGACAATCAGATATGAGTTGGGGGTTTCACGCATCTAAACTTTGACTAGTAGTCATAGGGCAAATCGTTAATCCTCCACCTAACCTTGAAATTTGTATGTGCTTTCAAAAATTAAAGCAAACGATGCATGAGGCATTAATCCATATCCAATATACAAATGTATGTGCGATATATAAAAAATAATAAAGCATAAAAAGAATGCATGGTGATAATAAAAAAAATGATGGACAAAATGCAATATAATTTAAAGCATAAAAAAGAAAAAAGTACACTAAAAAAACACAACAATCAGACAAACAAACAAAGCTTAATCCATAGGTTCCTAGTGGAGTCACCATTATGTCACATGGGTGTGGCGTCGTGACGATCATCCTCCCGAACAAGGATTATTAGTGGTGATGTAGGTGGAAAGGATAAGGAATTCTTGTCCTTTATCAATAAAATAAGAAAATGAGAGTCGTTACCTAGTATTTTGGTCACTAGAAACCCTAATTGGTCTCAGAGTCTGGGTAAGTGGATTAATTGCGTAAAGAGAAGTATCATCACCCTTAATACGTCTTACCTAAGGTAAGCTGCCTTGTTTATTTGCTTGATATAAACTAAAGTATCGTTGTGTTTTCTAACTATTGGTCTATTTAGGGTTCAAGAAAAGTCCTTCTTAGTAAAGAGATTCTTATCTTATCAAGTTAAAACCTAACCATTCTAGTGCCAAAACATAAAAACAAAATGAACTGTCTTTCTTTTCATATTGAGAATACATTTTATGTATTAGTATATAATCTCGTATAATAAAATAAACAAAAAAAATTATGTTTTTGAAGTGTAGACAAAGTTCTAACAGATAATCATAAACTAGTTATGATACTTTGTGATTGATTCTTGTATTTTTTTTTCAAAGTATGATAAAAATGAAATTTAAAAAAAATAAAATACTTATGAAAATTTTAGAATTTGGCCATATGCAAGGAAAATATATATATAGCTTTATTTGGCAAAAAAAAACTCATTTTTTCTTGTAATAAAACTACTAAAATAGGCCTAAGGGGTATTTTTCAAACACACCCTTAAACCAAAAAAATCTTTAACAAAATAACATGGCAAACCAAACAGGGTTTTAAACCCTTAACCCAAATTTGACTCAACACTTTTTGTTCGACCATAATCCGAAATCAAGATCTTTGTTTGACCCAAAAGCAACCAAACAAACAAAAAAGAAGGCAAAAAAACAGATTAAACAAAAAAAAACACAAAAACCTAAAAATTCTTGAACAAAACAAATCAAACACCAAAAAAATAAAGAACACCGAAATCCAAACCCAACAATGTGGAACCCAAAATAGACCAAATATGGTAAAAAAACAATACACATATATGTTGGAAATCATGCAATGATCAATAATCTAGCGTTCATTTACTTCAATTATTATAATTTTGTCAAAATGGGTTTCACTTCAATTAACACTGGTTCTAGAGCTCTTCATCCTACTCATCTATACAACTCTTTCAAATAGTCTAAGCCAATGACCTCACCCCCACAGGATCACCTACAATATTACAACTCTGGTTCTCAAAGCATCAACTTCCTTATTCTGAAACCTGATTTGTGCACGAAAGGAACCCATCGAGCATACATGTATTTAAAACTCTTCCAATGGCTATTCAAGAACTTTAATTATTCATTATCTGAATATAGAAAGAATTATTTATAAGGTTGCATTTGATTAATATTTTAGGATATATATAAGGGATTGATATAGAAGAGACAGAAACATATCTGATTGAAGAAATTGAGATAGAATAATTAACATTATTGTAGTTTATTTAGAAGCTATAATTAACTAGTTTTATATGATAAAGAAAATATTCATTCAATATGATATTTTAAATTGAACTTTCATCATTAATTTCTTAAAAATGTGGCATATCTATTTAATTATTTCCATGTAAAGAGTTACTTGAAACTATGACAATCGAGAATTATTGGCACATGGTAAGCAATTCCTCCTATTAATGTATGAGATTATCATTATAAAGTTGCCGTTGTACTTGTAAAAGCTAGCTAAGAATTTCTATTAATTTAATATTGTTTGTTTAAAAGGGTGTTTGAGAGTATGATATCTAACAGTTATTTTTTAAACTGTTTTTTTTATTTATATATACATTAAAATAATAACTTTTTAAAATTTATTTTTGATATCAGCACATCAAAATGATCTAATAACATAAAAAAATTAATTAAAAATAAAAAAACTAAATTTTAGCCGACACTATTGCTATCCTGAACAAGGACCAAGACTGAAATTAAACTACTGGGGATAGACATTGATGTTCAAAAAAGTTGGGATTCCACTACTTCAGCTCATGGAGAGCTATTGCCTTGAAAGTGTTTTAAAGAGACAAAGGAAAATGGATATAAAGTAATCACCACTAAGCTTTTCTGCTCTATCCACAAAAGCTTCCTGTTTGCATTCAATTAATGATATGATCGACGACCAGGAAGAACAGAATTCTAAATAAAATATTAATAAAAAAAAGGTTGCTCCCTGATTTTTTTTTTAATTTCTTATATTCGTTTTAGAGGAAGCCCTTCCTGCAACTATTTTCCTTTCTTTTTTGCCCTAATTTCATGAAAAGCAAATTATTCTTACAAGAGAAGACAACTTGCGAGGAGGCTTGAACAAACTGAGGCTGTTATTTCGATGTTCTAGTTCCCATCAACTGGGGTCTAAAACAAAATGTATTCCCTGTAGGAAAAACACTAAAAACCAAAGGCATAAAGTGGAATTCTCCTACAAAAGGTGGGATGCTTCCTTTTCCTTTTGAATTCTTCAACCGAAATAGCCACTAGGGAGAGTCTTGATGGAAATCCGTCTCAGAATCTGTGACATCCCACCACTTCCATAAGCACAGCTCGTGTAAATGGATTCCTTCTTGGTTGGGAATCTCGTAGATTCCACTACGCTAAAGAAGCACTAACTTTTGTTATGGGATCTCTGCCAAAAATAAAAACTCTCTCCTTTTGTATTTTCCATCGGCTTATGTTGCATAGCCTCCAGTTACTTCAGTGATCGCCATCGCCATTGATAGAGCTTAAACTGTTTTCATTGATTAAAGAAATCTCTTGTAATCATTTATAAGGTGTTTGTTTATGCTGTAATTGAAACGGAGCTGAATTGGCTTGTTTTTTTTTAAATTTTAATCGATTATTTTTCTTCTAGTTTTTTCGATTTTCTCAGTTTTTCAATTTTTTTCTCACCCCTATATATATATATAAAAACTATATTCTAAAATATCTTTGTAGCTTTATACAGAAATCTTGCTTATACAGAAAACTTCTCACTTACAACGAGAGGGATTATAACTATTTTTTTCTCCATTTAATTGGGAAAAGAAAATTGATTGTGCCTATAAGCATGATTATGACATGCATGGGATGTATAGCTGCTAAGTATATGGACCAAATAGACGTACAAAAACCTAAGAAATCAATTTAGAGGGACAAAAATTCATTATTATTTTGGTGAAAACTCTATCATAGTTTACTTTGTGATTATTTTCATGTGTTTATTCGCAATTATTTTCAAACTTTATCCGTATTTTACTTGAGAATGGAGAGGCATGCCAAAAGTCCCGGTGGGGGGAGGTAGAAAAGTCTACGAATTGAATATTGGCCTCCTCAAGCCACATCAAATTTCTAGAAGTCATTTATTAGATAACTCTGTTTTTAATTAGTCATACTAGGATTTATTTCTAAGTCGTAATTAAGTTTTGGCAAATTATTATCAAGACATGGAACTAGCATAAAAATACTCTAATCATTTAAAAAAAACTATAGATTCAATTAACCTTTACATGAATTAAAAAGTCAACTTTCTTGATTTAAGAAAAAATCAAAGTTTCATTAATTCTATAAACGAGTTCTTAGCTAACCATAACCTATTTCTCAAAGTATTCTACCTTCCAAAAACAAACTCTCTCTCTCTCTCTCTCTCTCTCTCTCTCTCTCTCTCTCTCTCTCTCTCTCTCTCTCTATATATATATATATATATATATATATATATATATATATATATATATATATATATATTCAATCTGATCTATTGATATTAGGTTATTGAGTCTAGAGCTTTATAATTTTTTTTGTTTTTACTTTTGAGTTGTTATCCTGATCTCTTAGCCTAGATCGTGAGTATAAAAGAAAAAAACACCAAAGAAAAAATCCTAGTCAACTTCGGCTCGCTCAACTAACCCACAATCCGCAACATGAGAATGGGAGAAAAAAAAATAAATTTAAAATAAAAACCTAGGAAAAAAGACAAAAGTTAAATCGATAAAAACAAATGATAAAAAAACGAAGTCATCCCGGGCTAACTCAACTAACCCGCAACTCGAGTTAAACTCACATAAAGGAAAACAAAAAAAATTATAAAGCTCAAGGCCCAATAACTTAATGTCAAATGATGAAGTTAAAAAAGAAATCAATCTCCAAAAAGTAAAAAAAAAAAAAAAATCTTGAGTCAATCCAGGTAAATTTGACTAATTCGCTACACTAGATATGAAATTGGGATAAAAAATTATTATTTTTAAAAAAGACCTAAAAAAGACTAAATTTAAATAAAAAAACATCAAGAAAAAAACTAGCATCAATCTAGGATAATTTAACTAACTTGCAACCCAGGATAACCTCACAGAAAAGAAAACGAAAAAGACCACAAAACTCAAGGCCTAATAATATAATTTCAATCATGAAATTGAAAACAAAAAAAAAACTATTTAAAGAAAAATGTCAAAAAAAAAAACTTAAGACATGAGATAAGAGATTGAGATAAACCCATTGAAAACAAATCACAAGCTCAAAACCTAGTAACTCCATGTAAAAGAAAGTGAAAAAAATCACAATGCTCAAAACCTAATAACTCCATAGAAAAAGACTAAATTAAATCTATCTAATCTTTGAGAATTGTCACCCTGATTATGAGATCGGGGTTACCTCATAAAAGGCAAATAAAAAAAATCACTAAACAAAATCCTTAATCAAACAAAATTAAAAAAAAAACAAATAAATAGCAATCAAAACAATGAGTACCAAATATAATATAACAATAAAATGAAAGAAAATAATGAAGGACTAAATTAAAAATCTGAAAAAATATAAAAAATAGCAATCAAAAGAATAAGAACCAAAATTGAAAACAAAAATTAAATGAAATAAACTGATGATGGATGAAATTAAAAATAAATCAAGAAAATGACAAAAAAAAGGTAGCAATCAAAAAAATAAGGACTAAATTAGATATAAAAATTAAATGAAATATAATACCTATGGAATAAATTGAAAAATAAATAAAGTTAAAAAAGCATTAAAAGCAAAAGAAAGAGCAATTAAAATAATGAAAATTAAAATTAATATAAATACAAATTGAAGGACACAATTGATTTTTGGATGGGCTGACATGAAAATCGAGGCAATGAGAGAGAATAGAAAGAGGGGAAGAAAAAAGGCTCACTAGAGCCCAAGTACAGCTTCATCGCTAACACGTGCCACACCATCGTGAAGAGGATGACACATCACTTCAATCGTTGTTGCAGGCAAAGGCATTTCAACACCGAAAGGCATCATATGCATGCCTAAGTGGCGTGGGCACCTTCCACTCAGTGGTGTATGTGCAACACATGTCAACCATCTTTTTTTAATTAATTTTATATGTCCAAATAGATAATTACAAAAAAAATATCAAAAAGTCTAAAGTGCCCATAATCAGAAGCTTTTTGTTTTTTTCTTTCAAGGGAAATGTGGTCAATTTACAATGCATTCAAAGCATGAAATGACCTAAAAGGCCTTAATCCAAATTATGTTTTTATTTTATTTTTAGGGGTATTAAAGTCATTACTTTGTGCATCAAATATGTAAACAAACTTCTTTATCCCCTTGGAATTTGAAGTTTGTGTGTACAGTAAAATTTTAATGTTTTTTAGTGTTTTTTATAACTTATATGTCATTAATTGACTTCATATTTAATAGTTGTTACTAGTTATTTGGTCTACGTTTCTTTGTAGGTTAGATAATTTTTTCTCCAATAAAAAAATTAAATATGAGAATTCTCTAACTCGTTTTTTGATATAAAAAAATAGCAATAAAAAATAAGAACCAAAATTAAATATAAAAATAAAATAAAATAAAATAATGAGGAATGAAATTGAAAAAAATCAAGAAAATGACAAAAAAACAAAAATAAATAGCAATAAAAAATGAGAATAAAATTGGATACAAAAATTAAATGAAATAAAATACCCGTGGAAGAAATTGAAAAATGAATAAAGTTAAAAAAGCAAAAATTAAAATTAATATAAATACAAATTGAAGGACAATTGATTTTTGGATGGGCTGGCATGAAAATCAAGGCAATGAAAAAGGATAGAGAGAGTGGAAGAAAAAAGGCTCTCCGGAGCCTAAGTACAACTTCATCACTAACACGCGCCACCACTATAAAGATGATGAGGTGTCACTTCAATCGTCGTTATAGACAAAGGCATGTCACAACCAGGAAGCGTCGCATGCATGCCCAACTAGTGTTGGCACCTCCCACTCGATGGTGCATGTGTAGCACATGTCAACCACACTTTTTTAATTAATTTTATATATGTGAAAAGACTTAATTGCCCCTCATCCAAATAGATAATTACAAAAAAAAAAAAAACAAATCACAAATTTTGAAGTGCCCCTAACCATAAGCTTTTGTTTTTATTTTTTTATTTTAAGGGAAATGTGGTCAATTTACAATGCGTCCAAAGCATGAAATGACCTGAAAGCCCTTAACTCAAGCTATGTGTTTTTTTTAAAAAAACTTTTAGAGGTATTAAAGTCATTACTTTGCACATCAAATATAAAAAATGACTTCTTTGTCCCTATGGAATTTGAAAATGACAAACATATACTATGGAAAAGACTTCTTCTTCTTCTTCTTCTTTTTTATTGAAATGTAAGAATATATTAAAGATAAAAAAATATATACAGAGCAGGAAAGTCATGAGAACAAGGTCCCTAACTAGGCATAAATAAATGTTGATATCTGAAACCTAAAAAACATGAGTTTAAAAAAAGAAAAAAAAATCAAGACAACCCGAGTAAACCATCTAAACCTAAGTTAATCTCTAAAACTCACATTTTGTGAAACTCTAGACTCGGCTTTGTCAAGAAGCTAAATTTCAAATCAATTTAATGTTGGAGGATGAAATTGAAAGAAAACAAATAATTTAAAGTGAATCAAAAGAATGAAAATCAAATTTGATGGAGGAAAAAACCTAAAGATACTAAATTGTAAGAAAAAAACAATCTAAAAAATTATTTCAAACAAAACAAATACCAATTAAAAAAAATTGGGACCATATTTGAAAGATGAAAAAAATTAAAGGGTCGAAAATTGAAAAAAAAACTCAATTTTATAAATTAATCCAAATAAAATAAATAGTAATAAAAAAATAAGAACCAAACCCGAAAGAATAATAAATTAAAGGAATACTTTAAAAATTTGAAAGGTCAAGTATAGAAATTAAGGAGAAGATAGAGAAAAACGGGGGAATAAAAAAATGATCATCAGTGCCAAATTGAATGTTCATTGGCCACACATATCGCCTCACCATAAAAGAGACATTAAGACGAATCTAATGCCATAACAAAAGGCAGCGTCTGGCTACTGAACAACCCCAAACATGCCGCCGAAAAGCCTAAGGATTGTCCACACAATAATACGTGATTGCCCGCGTTAACACCTTTTTTTAATAATATTTATTTATATTAAATTATAAATTTTCCCTTGAACCAACATAATAATAATAATAAAAAAAACCCTAAGTGAAAAGACAACAATTCACCTGAACATAAACTATAGAAAATTCCACTTGTAAAAGGCATGTATGTAAGTCATTTTACTATTCTAAAAAAATAAAAATATAAAAACAACCATATGACATTTCCTTTTCTCATATACTATTTCTTTTTTTTTTTATTTCTATCATCATATATTAAAATTATCTAAAAACACATAAGGATATTAATTTAATATTTTTTTAAAATTAAAAAAATTAAATGCATCAACACTCTTATCAAACTCAAATTTCAAGTAAAATATATCATCAACGAATAATTAAATTATGAAAGATAATAATCCATCCAATTTAACTCCCCATCATTATAAATTATCATTTTTTGTTGACTTAGGGGGGAAAAAAGAGGGTGTGAAAGAACATTTGTTCAATCTTGAATTGATACAGGCTTGCTTTGACATTTAAACCATTGACAACGAACTGGTCACTTGAGATTATCAAATTATTATTTTATTATTTTATTATTATTATTATTATTACGAGAAAATGGGTTACCACAAATGTAAAAAGGAAGCAATGGATGGCTATCATGGCGAAAGTCGTAGGTGAAGCTGCCATTGACTTGGTAAGAAAAGGCTCGTTGGAAACTTCCTTCAACAAAAACGCGTTTTACTAATTCACATCTGCAGGATTGCCTTGATAAAGCAAAGCCTCTCATCCTTTGCTTCTAATCTAGAAAAATAAAAGGGGGGAAAAAGTGCAAAAGGCCTCTCTTTGATCGATTGTTGCAGGATAGACACAAGGGTTTCTTGTTTTGGTGTTTCTCGGAAGATATGTGTCCTTTCAGGTTCATCTTGGTGTTTTTGTCAGCAGTTTTGGCTGGATATTTTGCATGGAGGACAGTGCGATCGTCGCCAGAGATTGACGACATGGTTTCCGATGATTCAACGGCTGAAAAGACTTCAGTGGAAGATAAACAAGAATTCAATTCGAAAAGGGTATCGAGGATTCTCTTCTTGTTCTTTATCTTTATGATCCCTTGGGTTTAATCTTTCGCTTTCAAAGAAATCTTGTTTTCTTTCCTTGTCTAATTACAGGTCTTGAATATTTCTTGTTATTGGATTTTCTTTTCAGATGATTCAAAATGGATTCTGGGTATTTGTCGACATGGCCAGTGGGAGCTACTTGTGGAGGAATTTGAAGGAGATGAAGAAAGATGCGACCTTGAAAAGCTCGTAAGGTTTAATCATGGATCTGTTTGGATTTCCTTCTTCTTTTTTTGTAAATAATAAGATCTCTGTATCATAACAGTGGGGGGAATTTGTGCTGTTGAGGATGGGAGGAGGGAGCTGTGTTTTGTTAGTTGCTACTTAAGAGATGTCCTGAAACTGTAGAATGTCAATTGAGAATCCTTCGATTAATGGACATCAACTTGAGCACCACATTTTTAAATCGCATAGATTCCATAGAAAAAACTATGGGTGTTTGTAAGTGTAGTGTAACTTTGTTTTTAT
>Ga0325410_1001012_pt1 | contig 30374 bp, 19 predicted proteins | sample PopdelMetagenome_16_FD_206182 | JGI IMG/M metagenome (GOLD analysis project Ga0325410, IMG submission 206182) | Populus deltoides microbial communities from Bellville, Georgia, United States - Xylem-PdIQD-R3 | ecosystem: Host-associated > Plants > Phyllosphere > Stem > Wood/Secondary xylem...
AAGATAATTAATTACCTGAATGTAAATATCAAAAACGCGACTTGCAACTTTGTTGTACAGTTTTTCATCTGTGAATTCTATCTCAGCAAAGTGGAGTCTGACAGTGTAATTCCCATTTTCTAGACAATATCCATAATAAGTGATAGACAGGGGAGTTTTACGTGCTGTTGCATACAATCCAAAGTCAACTAGAGAAATATTAGAATTTGATTGAAGCGTATATTTGTTATCATAGAAATCTCCATCATCCATGAAATCTCCTGTGCTGCTGAATCCCCAGTTTGATCCTGGTCTATTATAACTCCTTGCAGCAGCATTACTTCCACCAGCTTGATCACCTTCATACAAGATTTTCCTATTCTTTACATCTTGTCCACCACAGTTTATATGGAATGAACGATAATCTGCAGCACATAAAACTAGTATACCATTAGACATGTTTCAATTTTCCGTTTTGTCATACTTATAGAAGCATATCAATGGGGAATGAGTTTACTTTACTACAAAGCTTCAAAACTATGATTAGTCACTGGTCAACACTTCATCAAGTGGCTTGCCATTGTCAGATTAGTTCAACTCAATGAATTCCTTCTGTCAACTTTTGGTTTCTGACGGTGAAACCAGTGGTCAAGTTCTACTTCAAACCACGTTTTGATGTATAAATTTTCCAACAAAGTGACCTTGTTAGTTTTTCGAGATAGAATCTAATTAAAAAGCTAGCTAACAATCATCAATGTCATTCAAACATTGAAGTACACAAATAAATATGGTACTTCGATAAACTTTAATGGTACACTCGGATTTTATGAAGTGCACAAGTTCTTATTATGAAAATAAGTAAATAAAAACATACATTTTGGGCACCGAGATATCCCTGAGCATGGAAGAAGATCGCTTCTGTATATCATGGAAATTATAGTTTGTTAGAATAATAAATGGTTTTGTAGATTGAATTCTAAAAATCTGGTATCAGAAAAAAGCCTCGGAATCAGAATCAGAACATGCTTAAAAACAATTGTATCACACAAGGAAAATATTCAAGATGTGTTTGCTCTTTGAAAAAATGATATGCATTATACTCTGAGCATAAATTAATTCTGGATATCTATCTATTCTGCTTAGGTAGGATTTAAAGATGTAGTATAGTTTATTATTTAGTTACAATATCAAAATATGTTTTGTCTGAATTCCACGTTCATCTGAAGTAATTGCATCTGTCTCTGCAACTCTGTACTCATGATAGCATATGTTGTTATCGCAAATAGGTACAAGATCTTGCTAGTACTCCATAGGGGAATTCTTTTGACCCTGTGGGATTTTTTGAAATCACATACAGCAGAATCTCTATTGCTAAAATTCATCTCCAGAAATATAAATACGAAAAACATTGCAGTCCACAGAGTATAAAAGAAGAGCCTTACAATTTATTATTGCTGGACGAGCTTCGAAACCAGTTTATATTATTCCTGATTTATAAACTCAAATCATTCAGTTTCAAAATCACCAAGAATATCCCATTTCAAATATTTATGAACATCCTTACTCGCTACTGCTGTTGCATCTTGGTGCCCGTGAAAAGTTATTGTACGAAACATCGCTGGAAAAGATAAAGAAAACCATAAATCTAAATACAAACTTCCACAAGGTTAACAAATAAAGAGAATATATAAACTTCACGATGCAAGCGCTAGAAATGCACTAGCTTTCATATAATGGTTTTTCTTTTATTGATGGTGATGGCTTGGATGACTAAGATTTAATTGTTTTCAAGAGAAATGGTTTATTAATTTTTTTTAGAATTGATTTGCTAGAATTGATGGATTATTTAAGGGGTATAATCCTAGTTTGTCAATTTTATTGATAGGTTAAATTTTTTTTAAAAAATGATTTTTTTATAGAATTGATGACAATTAAATTATATAATTTTAAATTGAAAAGATGGAGCAACCGATGTACCTGATAGGAATCAGGTATAGGATATGAGATATGAGATATGAGAGCAGACTATAGTGTCTCTCATAAGCATTTTACGATATAGCTCGAGCCAACAAATCAACAGTCAATCAGGAGTTGGTTCAAGAAGAAATTATTGTTGTGACGGCCAATCTAAAGGCCCAAATAGAGACGCAGTATGAAGAATGAAATAGAAAGCAATAGGAGAAAATAATGATATACATGTTAACTCATTATCCTCCTTCCTGGAAGAGCATCTCAAGGGAAAGAAACTATTTAAAAGAGCCAAATTGATAATGTAAATATGATATTTTTTTATATATGCACTCCAATGAAGAAAAAAAATCATTTAGAAAAGCTAATTGTATTTTAATATATTTGAAATTGATACAACTATTTATTAATTATGATTAACTAATACAACTCCAATCAAAACCTCTCTTTTGCATAAAAATATATTAAATAAACTTTTGACTCTTTTGATCAATAAGTAGGAATAGCTCCCTCAATAAAAAAAAAAAAAAATGTTATTTTATCTCTCCCTTGGAGCTATAAACATAAGGGATGAAAACCAATTTTTTTTTTTTTCTTTTGGCTTTCTTTTTTTCTCTTCCCTTGGAGATGTCTTGAACCTTTAGGAGATTTTCCTCCCCCTCCCCTCCCCTCCCCACCTCCACTTGCAACTCCAACTTCTTTCTAATACATAATGAGAGTAGTTGTTGCACAGATTGTTTACTTTATAGAGAACAATTGTATTGCAAACTCTACATAATACGCATACTAGTGTTCTATATATATACCTAGACAATAACATCAACCTTCAAATCATTTATGGAAATTTTACTGTTTTAATGAAGTCAGGTTTCCAACATCTTAAATGAAAACCATAGGTCGATGCATGATTTTCAAGGTTTAAGGATAATATTAATTAAAATATTTTTTAATGTTAATTTGGACCATTTATTGAAATTATTGAAATTTTTCTTTTATAAATTTTTACTTCAAAGAAAATTTTGAATGGAGAGAGAGCTTATAATAATTTTACAAGGAAGATTTAAGAGAATCACACTCCAATTATGAAAGATTCAATCCAAAATTATTTTTTTATTTCAAATATTAAAATTTTATTTTTCATTTACTAACATATAATTAATTTGTACCAGTTGAAGTTAAGGGAGAAGATGTGTTTGGAATATATTCTGGAGGCTGTGTTCAATGTGCCAACCCTTCCCTCATGTAATATATATATATAGGTATAGGGTTGTACATAATACTAACCATGTAGTATACTACACATGATCAAAACCCTATATAAAGTAAATATAGGATAAATATAAATATACATAATAAACATTCCATAATATGTCCCCTCAAGCTGAAGGGGGAGAATCCACATGAAGCTTGGACCGACAATAAGTGAAGGACGCATGAGGAAGAGGTTTGGTAAGAACATCAGCAAGCTGATCCTTGGAGGAGATGAACTGAACCTCAATGTCCTTTTTAGCAACTCGATCACGAACGAAGTGATAATCGACTTCAACATGCTTAGTGCGAGCATGAAAGATAGGATTGACAGACAAGTAGGTAGCACCCAAATTATCACACCAAAGGATAGTCGTAGGATCAGAGGAAAAATGAAGATCAGATAACAGAGCCCGAATCCGTAAAATCTCAGTAGTACCATCTGCAAGAGCCTTATATTCTGCTTTAGTCGAGGAATGAGCCACTATGCATTGTTTTCCAGACTTCCAAGAAATAAGTGTTCTACCGAGATATACCAAATAGCCACCGGTGGATTTTCTGTCATCAAGACTATTAGCCCAATCAGCATCTATAAAACCATGTAAGGAAAGAGAGGAACCTCGAGTGATGTGCAGACCATAAGATGTCGTTCCTTGAAGATACCGGACAATTCTTTTGACAAGAGACCAATGACCATCGGTAAGCGAGTGCATAAAATGACATACTTTATTAACAGGATAACAAATATCCGAGCGAGTAAAAGTGAGATACTGCAAGGCACCAACAATCTGTCGGTAACGAGTAGGATCAGAATACTGAGTATCCAAGGACAACAATGGCTTAGAAGAGGATGAAGCAGGTGTATCGACACCTTTACACAAAGACATACCAGCTCTCTGAATGATATCAAGAGTATATTTATGTTGTGAAAGCATAAGTCCCATGGCAGTCTTAGTGACTTCAATTCCTAAGAAATAATGCACAGAGCCTAAATCCCTGATTTTGAATTCTGAATTCAGTAAGGTAAATAGAGAAGGGTCAGCATTAGAGGCACGAAAACCAAGAGAAATGAGATAGTCACTGAGTCTGGTATACCACGCCCGGGGAGCCTGTTTTAAACCATAGATAGACTTATGCAGGTGATAAACATGAGATGATAGAGTAGGATGAGAAAAACCAGGTGGTTGCTCTATAAACACCTCTTCTAGAAGGATCCCATTCAAGAAAGCATTGTGAACATCAAGTTGATGAATAAATCACCCACGAGACACAACAATAGTAAGTACTATCCTCACAGTTGCAGGCTTAACAACCGGACTGAAAGTCTCAAGATAGTTTATTCCTTCTTGTTGAGTGAACCCTTAGGCAACAAGACGGGCTTTATACCTGTCAATACTACCATTCGCTCGCCACTTGATTTTATAGACCCAGCGACTGCCAACAACATTCATAGAGGAACAATAAGGAACTGGAGTCCATGTACCATTAGATTGCAATGCCCGAATCTCATCTTGCATAGCTTGCTGCCATGCCGAATGTTGAGTGGCATCTTTGAACGTGAGGGGTTCATGCTCAGAAGAAGCTGAACACATGGGAGCAGGGGACTAAGCAGAACGCACAGGAGCAGAGGACTGAGACACACTAAGATGCCCCTGTTTTGGGTGGCGTGGACGAAGTGTCATGTGGTGGCTACGAGAGGAGTTAGCTGGTAGAAGGGATGGACTATGAGAAACCTACTGAAGATCAAAGTTAGATAAATCCACTACCAAATGCAAGCCAGGAGAGGAGCCAGAGGAAGGACCCGATGTCGAACTGCTAGGAGGCCGAGATGGGGACACAACCGGAGAGGAGTCTACTGACAATGGGATCACTGTACGTAGAGAAATAGAAACCATACTTGGAGAGTGATCAGTAGCAGAATAAAGTGGAGATGAAGGAGAGGGACTGTTACTCACGGGACAAGGTGAAGGAGGTGAGGCAACAGCCCTGTGATCAGGCGTTGGAGAAGGTGGTAGAGATGTGGTAGATGGAGTGGTCATAGATGTAGGAAAAAAGGTTAAGGCTGGGAGTGCTGTTTGTAGAGATGAAGAAGGCAAGGACGTTGGTTGTTTAGAACATGCAAAGGGAAATGTATTTTCATGAAATTTAACATACCGTGCAATATACATACAAGATGTTGACAAATCAAAACAACGATAACCCAAATGAGAGGAACTATATATAGCCAAGAAACACACACAATGTTGAACGAAAATCTAGTTTATGTCGACTATAGGGACGAAGCAAAGGAAAACATAAACTCCCACAAATACGAAGAAAACTATAATCAGGGGAAGATTTAAACAAACGTTCAAAAGGGTTACAACCATTTAAAACAGCAGTAGGCATACGATTTATGAGATAGACAGCCGTGTCAAAAGCATAACTCCAAAATTTTAACGGAGCCTTACACTGACCAAGTAGCGTAAGACCAGTTTCAACAATGTGACAATGACGACGCTCAACAGTACTATTTTGTTCATGTGTGTGAGGATAGATTAAACGATGATGGATTCCAATGGTTTTAAAATATGTGTTTAACTTCCTATATTCACCACTTCAATCTGTTTGAACAAATTTAATTTTGGTGTCGAATTGTCGTTCAACAAGAGCTTGAAATTGAAGAAAAATTTTAAACACATCAGATTTAGCTGCTAAAGGAAATAACTAGATATACTTACTATAGGCATCCACAAAAATCACAAAATACCGATAACCATAAGTAGATAACATAGGAGAAGGTCCCCAAACATCACTAAAAACAAGCTCAAGAGGAGCACAAGTTTTATGACCAGTAAGGCCTAACGACAGACACGATGCTTTCCCTAAAGGACAAGATGAACAACTAAAATTAAAAACTCTTGAAATACATGCAACTTTATTATTTGATATTAGAGACCCTAAAATATGAGAGCTAGGATGCCCAAAGTGACGATGCCAAACATCAGCAGTGGAGGACACAGATGTAGACAGGAAAGCTTCATGTACGAACGTTGCAGAAGACTCGGATAAGACATATAGACCATCCCTACTTTGACCGGAAAGGAGCACCTCCTTGGTTATTAGATCCTTAACATAAAACATAGATGAATGAAATTCAAAAAATACATTATTCTCAATGCAAAATTTCTGAACAAACAATAAAGGTTTTTTAATATGTGGGACATGCAGAACATTTGATAGGATAAAAGTGTGTTTGGGAGTATAAAGTTTAGAGTGAGCAATATGTGATATAACAAGTCCTTTACCATTCCCGACATGCAATTGATCACTACTAGTATAAGGCTCTGAACTCGTCATACTAGCAAGGTCCGGTGTCACATGTTGATTAGCACCCATATCAGGAAACGAACCTGTAGAGGAGAGCTGAGGATTCTGAAATGCCAAGTTAGCGGTAGCCTGTAGATGTTGTGAAGTGAATTGAGAGCAGTATTTTGCTGAATGCCCAAAACCATAACACAATTGACATTTGACAATTTGAAAGCTGTTGTTGGATCCACGAGAGTGTTGCTGCCAACTAGTCCCAGACTCACGGGAACCTTGCTGAAAACCAGACCCAGACGTCTGCTCCCAACCAGATCCAAATATGCTATGGGTACCACTATGGTAACCTTTCCATCCACCTCGGTGACGCCCACGTCCACGATAGGAATGTCCAGAAGAACCACCGAAACCATTACGCTGGGCTAAGAATGCTAAAGTCGTGGGATGTTAAGGTGTGGGCAGTAGAGGTGCTGTCATAGGGGAGCCAAGAGTGGATTGAAGGGAGCTCTTATTGAGGTATTCATGAGTGAGCAAGTAGCTGTGAAGATCAGAGTATGATAAGGGGTCTGCCCGTGTAGACAAACTAGTCACTAAATCTTTGAAATCACTACGTAAGCCCCGAAATACATAAAGATTAAAATCATCTAAGGAAAGAGGCCAACCAGCAGCAGCCAACTCATCAAATAGGACCTTAGCTCACTGCAGATAAATGCTAGCTGAATCATCCCCCTAACGCAAATCCTGAAAGGAACCATGTAATTGCATAATCCTTGAATGCGACGAGGAGGCAAAAGATTTTTCAAGTGTCTACCAGATGCTATGAGATGTGTCACAATCAACCACAAGATGTAGAATTTCAGTAGATAAAAAAGAGAGGAGAGCACTCATAATTAATTGGTCTTGTTGCTTCCATGAAAGGAAGAATGGATTGATAACAGGAGTTGTTGTCTTGTTGGCAGCAACATAGAGTGCAGGACAAGGATAAGACCTGTCAACAAAAAGCATACACACCCTTACCCAACAAATATGGTTTCATTTGCATTCTCCAGTATAGGTAGTTATTATTGGTCAGTTTCAAGGAGATAACCTGATGAGTATTTGAGAGAGGAACTACCGCAGCACCATGAAGATGTGTGTTGGGAACAATTGACGCAAAAGAGGGGAGTCTAGAATGTGTCGAAACAGTTGTTGCGGAGGAAGGTATTGCTGCCATTGTTAGAGGAAAACTATATCCAAGTGAATGAACAGGTGATGGCGCAAAAAATCCAGGTGGAGGTGCCATTGAAAAACCTGACGCAGATTGCAATATTGGAGAATTTTCAGGAAGAGCATATTGTGTGTTTGCAATGAGAAGAGGAGCAGATTGAGGTGCAGTAGGATCCATTATTGAGGAGTGCTGGTTGTAAATACTGCAGAAGACAGAACACTGGGGAGAGAAGGGGAGGCGCTGGTTGTAGATGAAAAATATATTGCTCTTATACCAAGTTGAAGCTAAGGGAGAAGACGTGTTTGGAATATATTCTGGAGGCTGTGTTCAATGTGTCAGCCAGAGTTTTAAAACCCGGACTGGCCCGGCGAGTCGACCCACGGACCGGCCGACCCGGGCTTGGGACCGGTCCAGGTGGAGGTAAAAACTCGCCTGGGAGTTGGCCCGATGAAACCCGGTCGACCCGGGTGTGACCCGGCTGTGTTTTCTTATATATATATAAGTAAAACGCCACCGTTACAAACCTTTTAAACCATTAAGAGTTGAAGACAGAAAACCTAATTTCTTCAATCTTCAAACCTATATCTGGTGCAAAGAAGAGCAGAGGAATTTAAGTTCAAGGCAAGCTTGTTACTTGTTTGGCTCTCTTCAGTTCAGTTCTACGAATCAAGGTAAGATTAAGCTACTGTTATCTCTTTAATTTTTTGTTTTTCATCTAGGAAAGGTATTACTAACTCCCTGGATTAGGGCCATGACTCTATCTCTCACCTTCTCTTCCGTTGCTGTCAAATAAAAGATTAAAATTTTGGTTTGAGAATGAAATGATATGGAATAATAGAGGAAATTGTGGGGTTTTATTTACTGTTGCAGAACCAAGAATTAAGGCCGTGCAATTTTAGTTTTTACAAGAAAGAAACAAAAACCAAAGAGCAACAAAAAGCCAAGTTTGTATGAGGGAGGGGTATGGGTTGTGTCTACAACTTGCATACCTTTATTGGTCTGTAGCATCATCAAACACCAGCCCTCCCTCTGGTTTTTTAGGGGCATCCAGCATTGGTTCCAAACAAAGAGGTGAGATGGAGCTTTTCCAATTGCAGTTTTAAGAATTTAGTTTTCATGTGGAGCATGAGAAGCATTTGTGTTTACTTGTGTATGATTTTGAGTCCAGGTAGATGCAGAGCAATTGCTATCTTTCTTTGGCAGCCACAGGGAGGATTTTAATTTTCCTTCACCACTGCAGGCACAAATCTATGTACAGAATTACCTTTCAGTTGAAGAGGATCTGACAGAGTTTGCGGGCTCATTACTTGTTGATCCAGATGAATAGGGCACTGAAAATGCTGCACTATTTCTCCCAAATGACCAAAGCTCACCAAGGTCATCAAGGAAAGCTTATGCCGAGGATAGCAGTGACAGAACAACTTATCATGCCTATAGAGAGGTAATACATAATCTCCAACGACCATTTTTAGCAACGCTTGGTTCTCTCAATAATTATTTAAGAGAATGCTAATGGGAGCAATGGAGAAATATGTAACTTACTCATTATTTCAATGCCACTGAAGACATTCTTTTTAGAGTCGTGGAAGTCCTTCAAGTGAAATGAAATTCTATGTTTTACTGAGTTCATGCACAGGTCAACCATTCAAGATTTGCTGCATTTCTAGGCTAGGAATCATTTTGTATTTCATGTGTATTCTTTGAGGACACTTGAAAATTTAACTTGTTCGTTCATATCTTTATGACAGTCTGCAAACTTGTATGGCCAACATTTTCAAGTCCTTAACTGCGAAGAAATCAATAATTAAAAAGCCAACAAGATTGATCACTTCTTTTAGCAGTCTATCTTCAACATGTGTAAGTTGTGAGGTTTTGGGATTTATGCTTTTTGACTTTTCCAGCACTTAGTTTTCTTCCATTCATGCAACTCCATCTCCCGTAAGTTTCATGCTTATTGTAAGCATGCAACTATTTGCTCCTGAACCAGTAAGGTGTTGCATTGTAAGGTTTTTTTTTTTGTCAACCCATCTGACCCGTGACCCGATCATTATACCGGGTCAATCATCGGGTCGGGTTTAAAAACTATGGTGTCAGCCCTCCCCTCATGTAATATATATGGGTACAGGATTGTACATAATACTAACCATGTAGTATACTACACATGATCAGAACCCTATATAAAGTAAATATAGGATAAATATAAATATACATAATAAACATTCCATAATAGTATCATATAAGTTGCATGATTTTTGGTATGAGGCACAATAGAAAGCCAAAAATATATGAAAGAAAGAGAGCTTCTAGGCTAGAATGACGTGATAGTTTGGAAAGATTTTGGATCATCATTCATCTCAGAGGCTGTATTGACAGAATACATTTAGTATGTGACGTCCACACATTTCACTTGATGATATGATTTTTTTTACTACATCCATTTTTTTATTAGTTGTTTTTTTATAAATATATTGAATTGACAACATTTTTTATTGCATGCTATAGTTTTTGTACGCGAGCCAAGCTTGATGAAACTTTTTGTTGAAATGCATGTGCGGAGTGATGACCGTCAAAAAAGGGTGTAGCAGTTCGTTAATAGCAGAGCTCAATATTTTGTGGTATGTTGGTGTTTAATTATTTTTTTCTTAAGTTATTATGTCCTTGAATTTGATGAATTTATTTTTTCTTTACAAGATACATATAACAGCCGGTTGAAGGAGAGATACGGGGATGAGCCTTCGACCCATTTGGATATCGGTCCGGATTTATGGTTGGAGGAAGAATCATTTGGTGGACCTGATAGAAATCGAGTATATGGACTCTTTAACACTATGACTGAGAATTTATGAATGACCCGTAGTACTTCAACTGTTGGATGCTCGCAATCAATTCTAAGCAATCAAACTTTGGAGTTCGCAGTGATGTTAGACCAACAGGTACAAGATTGGACAACCTTTTTTAATGATAAATATGATGACTCACTACTGGTTATAGAGAATTTAGTTGATTTGTAATGGAGATGAGATCACAGATGGGTGGTTCATGTTAAGGGTGAGCAAAAAAACCAACAAACCGATTAAACCAAGAAAACCAAAAAAAAACAACAAAAAAACCGAACCTTGAAAAAAAACTGATTACACCGATTAGAATATTTTAAAAAAAATTCGGTTCAGTTTCAGTTTCATAAGCTTGAAATTAAAAAACTGATTCGAACCAGTTTAGTTAAGAAATAAACCAAACCAAACCGAAAAACCGAGCTGAACCGAAAAAACTTATTAGAAAGTCCAAAAAAACCCAAAAAACAATATAATTTTCAGTTTTTAATATCAAATAACCGAACCGAACTGAAACCGAATCAAATCAAATTAAACCGAAACCGGTTAGTTGAGTTTCAGTTTTTAACTTAAAATAACCAAACTGAATCGAAACCGGTTTCAGCTTGATTTTTGTTTTTTTTTTCTTTTACAAAATTTCAGTTTGATTGTTTTTATAGGTAGAAACTGAACTGAACCAAAAATGATCATCCCTAGTTCATGCGCACCCCTTAATTGCCCCTACGTTCCCGGTGACAAGCTACCTCCTCCTCCTCATCCATTGCCGTCTTTATTTTAGATTTACTGTATTCGATCGCAAAAAAAACAAATGGTATGGTTTATCCTTCTGTAAATTCATCAATATATTTATTACTGACAGACTCACTGACAATCTATAAATTACCGACAATAGTTTTTTCGAGAGACCATTTCTATCCGTGAGTCTTTCGGTAACATACGTATCGATGGATTGCTAGTGTAAACACCGACAAAATTTATCGGTAAAACTATTAAATCCAGTAATGTTCCATGTTAAAAAATATAATTTATCTACAAGTCGTGGTTCGGGGTCTCTCTACTCATTAACCTCCTGTGAGTATGAAATATAAGCATAATATGAAGAATTATTTAAGACTTGTTTGAGAGTATGGTAACGGATGCAATTTTAAAGTGATTTTCACTCGAAAATATATTAAAATAATATTATTTTTTATTTTTAAAAAATTATTTTTTATATCAACACATAAAAACAATCTAAAAATAAAAATAAATAAATAAATAAATTTTTAAAAAACACGGTTTGTACTGCGTTACTAAACACCGGCTTACTTTGAAGGGAGTGGAAACACACAGGTCAAAGATAACAGGAAAGGGGGAAACTGGGAATGAACTTGTTCATGATGCATAAAAGATAAGCATGACGAAATTCAACGCAGTGCTGTCAGCGGTGATACTGCAGTGCAGAGAAGACGATAAAAGTAAGCGGTTTTTTTAAATCAAAATTAATTACTTGCAGCTTCCCTCTCAGGTTATATTATTGTGTTTCAGCGCAGAGAGGTCAAATCTCATATTTGTATATTCAGTTAAGGTCATGCAGTTCATAAACTTACAGGCATTAGTTATGGATCTTCAAGGAAAAAGGCAAAGCATATCAATATTCAAATAAGTACTGAATCCAATGATGGGTGTAATTTAGGAACCTACAGATTTGGGCTATTCTGGAGGAATGAGTCTTGCACTGTTCCAGTCAGCTTGTTGCCACTCAAAAACCTGGTAAGAACCACACTCATACTTTCAGCATAATTTATTGCGCCATCCTTGATATAAGATTTCAATAACCAAATTTCAAATTATCAGACTTTAGCATTGCTCACGTAAATTGTTGTCGTCGTATTGTATTAGGAGGAATCTCCCCAACCAACTTGTTAAAAGTTAAGTCGCTGCAGGAAATTACAGCAAACAAAATTTTAGGCTTCAGTCTCTGAAGAAGATTTTACATCTCATAATTAAAGTTTATTAAATTCCTTGAAGTAATCCTCTATTTATATTCTTCCTTGGAGAGTTGCAGTTGCTTGAAATTACTACCTTCTCATAGGAGCTCATCAGTTGTGAAAATAAGTCAATGTTATGTTAGAAGCTAGTTGTGATTCTTCTACTCACTCTAGTACGACTTTAGTTATTATATACACAGGATTATATATTAATGTAGGATCTTTAATTTATACTAACAACCTGATGATTCAGGCAGATCCCACGCACCAGCTATACATGGAGATCATATTGGAAAAATGTGGCAGAATTGAAATGTATAAAAAGAAATTCAATGTTGCTTAGCAGAAGATGTAAGGCGATGAGTGAAGTTCACACTTACAGTGTGTTTTCCACTTTCCATGCGTTTTCTGGGATTGTTCCAGTTAAATTGATGTTCCTCAGAACCCTGGCAACCGGTTACAGGTTTGTTAAACAGTTCTGAACAGAACATATCCTCAACTTTACTATGAAAAGTTATGAAGCAGTTCACATACAAGAATTGCCTTTCAATCGGCGAGTTAGGTAACTGAAACTCTGGTCCAGGCATATCAGCAATCCTCCTGCATAACAGTAATTAGAGACCTTGAATACAAGTTAAATTCCCTTCATTTATCTCTCCCTATCACTCACACACAGAGAATTCTTCAATAATTAATACAGCAGGCGGTATGCAGCACAAGAAAGTGGTTTTACTCACAAATCAGACAACTTTTCCAAATGAAAAATCGCACGAGGTATAGGTCCTTGCAATCCAGTCGCGTACAAAACACTTCATTATTCACGAAAAGAACAAAAAATCTCAATAAAGTGTATCATGTTGCATTAGAATGAATTAAGATCTTGTGAAGAAAAACATCTCACAGCCTTTGAAGTTGAGCCCAGTTCCCAATGAACTCGGGTACGGTGCCATTAAGATTATTATCACTTACGCGACTGCACATTGAATATGTTAAATTATCAAAAAAAAAAAAAAAAAAACAAGTGTTTAAGGAAAATAAGTGAGGGCTTACAAATCCTTCAAGTCTTTTATCTGCGCAAGTGCCTCTGGCAAGGTCCCCACTAACTTATTGCCGGAGAGTATCCTGCAATTGTTAATTCACGGCATCAAGCAAAGATTTCAACTAATGAAAACCAAATCTCTAGCAAGTCTTTACAATGAAGAATTTAGTTAAAATTTCTTACAGAGTTTTTAAGTTGACAAGCTTGCCAAGCTCAGGTGGGACAACACCAGAAAACTGATTTGATTCAAGGCTCCTATATATATTTTATAATTGCATTTGATAAAGTGAAATAACCATTAGAGAACAAAGTAAACTAGCATTGCTTTCAATATTCGAATAACTCAAACGAGAGGTAGAGCACTATAACAGATTCAAGCCATACAAGTAGGTGAGGGCAGTAAAACTTCCCAAATGTCCAGGAATATTTCCTGAAATCTCTAGCAAGTCTTTACAATGAAGAATTTAGTTAAAATTTCTTACAGAGTTTTTAAGTTGACAAGCTTGCCAAGCTCAGGTGGGACAACACCAGAAAACTGATTTGATTCAAGGCTCCTATATATATTTTATAATTGCATTTGATAAAGTGAAATAACCATTAGAGAACAAAGTAAACTAGCATTGCTTTCAATATTCGAATAACTCAAACTAGAGGTAGAGCACTATAACAGATTCAAGCCATACAAGTAGGTGAGGGCAGTAAAACTTCCCAAATGTCCAGGAATATTTCCTGACAAGCGATTTGCAGTAAGCGAGCTGCATAAGAGGTTAGTTAGGAAGGAAGTTTTAAGCTCACTCTTACATAGAAAATAAGATAAACCAAGAAGAGGGGTGAATTTATAAATGAGCTTACATGAAAGACAGATTTTTCATCGAAGCCCATTCCACCGGAATTGTGCCGTATAGATAGTTGCGAGTGAAATCTCTGTCATAGACAATGTTGTTGTATAAAAATTATTTTCCATCTTGAAAATTGCTCCAAAAATTAATATAAACGCTTGAAATTTTAATATAAACTGTGACAGACAATGGCAAACTCATAATCACATAACATCTGATGAGTATTAATTATCATCGAGGCATCTCAAGATTCATAATCATTTAATGGATTCAGTATTGAGGCCTCGAAGCAGAAACATGAGCCAAATATATATGTCCTTAATTAAGGGTTCTTACATTTTTTCGACGTAAGTAAGGTTGGCCAATTCCGGAGGAAGCCTGCCTGGAAGACTGTAATCTTTGAGCAGGCTTTATTGCAAGCAGGAGAGAGAGACATCATTGGTCACAGTTTAGGAAAGCTAAGATATATATATATATATATAACAAAGAAAAACATAAAAATGTAAAGTAATTAAGAGGCTTACGATGAAGTAATGTGACAGTAATTATCATCAGTGATGCTGCAGTCACATCCGATGGTGCCGTTCACTTTTGAGTTTGGTGGAGCAGAAGTCAGTTCTGTTGAAATTGTGCCATTCGGTTGACAACGACCGTCGAACTTCAAGGATAGTTGGCCATCCTCGTTTACTGTCTTCCAGATTTGTGTTAACGCTTCAACTGGTGGGGTTTTTTTTTCAAAAAAGATTAATTCAACTGGTGAGGAATGTGCACTATTCAAAACATTCTCAAATAGTTGTTAGATTATTAATAGTAATAGTAAATAGATTATGGGTTTTTCATATAGGTAAAGGCCATACACTCTATCGACCATTTGGATAAAGTTATAACGCAATCATATATCAATTTATCGTCATAGTTATCACTCAGCGCAGGATTTAATTTGGTTTAAAATTTGTATTGTATGTTTGGAGGTCAACTTTAAGATTATATTCCTTTCAGTTTTTTTAATGGAAATTGTTTGCAATTAAAAAAAAAACTAAAATAATATTATTTTAAATAAAAATTAAAAATAAAATATTATTTGTTAACTATTAGGAAATAAAACACATTATAAATTAAACTCTAGATTACTTACGAGGTTATCTCTAAATAATATGTTCAAAAACTATATTGTGGGTTAGGTGGATTATTAAAGTGAATGATGATATTTTTTAATAAAATTTTTCTAAGTTTAGAAGGTTAACTTGAATTGACTCAAGTTATTTTTTTTTTATTTTATTCTTTAATATTGAATTTATTAGAAATTGAAATTCATAATTATTTTTTCTATTTGCTTTCTATAGGATTATCATGGTCTTATGACATATATCTTGGATTTTACTTTTTTTTTTTAATTAACAAGAACTAAAAAAAAACAAAGGTACTTCACTAACCCCTCCTCACGAATCAATTTTAATTGAAATAATAATTTGTTTTTTATATATAATTTTAATTTTATCTTTTAATATTAGATTTATTAGATATTGAGTTTATAAAAAAAAATAAAATTTTATGAGGTAATTCTATTCTCATGATCTATATCATAGGATAAAGATGCCTATAAATGAACCTAATTATATAAAACATTTAAATTCTTTTAAAACATTTCCACCCTATTTTTGTTGTTTTTGTTTTAATTCTTTTATAACATTTAAATTCAATATGGATGAAATTGGAATAATTGATCCGCTTTTTTATTTTTATATTTCTCTTGACTCTGAAAAAAAATCTTTCGATATTTCTAATTGAATCCTTTCGTTCCTAATTTCCGATTAAAGGTTACAAGTGAGAAGCAAATCTGTTGATGTTTTGATCGATTAATTAATTAATTAAGGAGGTTGCTAGGTTGTTCTTACCTTCTGCTGGATGTAGCTGATCAGAAGCAAGCAAAGTAATAGAGCTCGAGAAACTGATCATCACCATAACCTGGCAAAGCCGAAACATCATTAACATCTTTCGATATCATAATTTTGTGCTGCAAAATTGGCTGCAAAAGCTGGAATAAGTTTTTGTATTTGTCGACACGAGACAGGCAGGGAAGGAGAGGCTGATTTGATTTATACTTACTAAATCTTAAAACGTCACATCCATGTGCCTGCGTACTTGTATCCAATGTCATTTCTCTTGGGTGATATTTGAATTCAATTTTAACTTGCGATCATTATAAAAGATTTATTTCTTTTTAAGAGTTGTTGGTTTTTCCATGTCAATATTTTTTTTATTTTTTTAATTTCACATAATTTATTTAAAATTATATCGATATTCTATGTTAAAAAATTTATATTAAAAATTAAATTTTAATAAATTTTTTATTCCAAAAATAATTATACTCCACTTTTAATCTGATGTAAAATATACCTATATTATAAATAAAATTTCAACAATTCTCTGCATGAATATAAATTATCTGATAAATTTAAAAACAACTCTAAAATTTATAGAGTGATATTGATTTCATGGATCATTATTTTAGATGGATAGTTTTTTGTTTTAAACTTTTTTAAGTGAAATACTATTAGATTTATTTAGCTAATAAATATAATATCTTAATATATTTAATTTTTTATGTAAATTATGATAATAACAGTGGTATGAATCTTCACCTCGTATCTTCTTTGGCTCTCCTAGTTGCAGGTTGCAAGAGGTATTTGAGCCACAAATTTAATGACTACAAGCTATTATGTTGAATGATTCACATCACTATAGCGTCGGCTGCTAAAAAGCATTTTCAAGGGAAAACTCTCAGATATTTAAACCCGACATGTCAATTTATTGACTTAGACCAATCAGAAAAGAAAGAAGGAAAAATGATTTATCAATTGTTCACTAATTCAAAGTAGAATTTTCTGCTCTTCTTTTTCTTTTTCTTTTTGCAAATACTGATTGCTTAGTTAGCTTTTTATAGGGGATTGTGTGGTAGTCTTCCATATTATTTTATAATAATAATTAACAAGAGCTAAAAATAAACGAGGTATTTTAATAACACCTCTTCACAAATCATTGCTAATCGGATAATGATTTTTTATATATATAATTTTATTTTTATCTTTCAATATTAGATTTATTAGAAATTAAATTTTTTTAATTTTTTTCTATAGAGTTATTCTATTCTCATAATTTAAGTCATGAGTTCTGCAGATTAATTTAATTAACTTAATTTTTTTGTCTTTTTTTTAATTGAATATTTTTTTTTTAGTTTCTCTTTCAACATTAGGTTAATTGTAATTAAATTTCATAATTTGTATGGAGTTATCCTAAACTTGTGACACAAGTTTGGAAGGTTAAATTTCATAATTAAATTCTCTATTGGGAATTGATCTTTATAATATTTCTCGATTTTCTTTTTATAAGAATATCTCGGTCTCGTGATCCAAGTTCGACAGGTTAACCCAGGTTGATTCAAATATTTTTTTTATTGATTTTTGTTTTCAATTTCATCATTCAATATTGAGTTGATTAAGAATTGAACTTTATTTTTTTCTTATTTATTTTTTATGAGGTTATAACGATCTTATGATCCAGAACGAGAATTTAATAAGTAAATCCGAGTTAATCTGAGTCAATCTAATATATATATATATTTTTTTAATATTTGTTTTTAAAAAATATAGTTTTGAATTTTTTTAGCTTGACAATTACAGCTGGATAGTAGCGAAATTATTGTTCTTACCTATTAAAAAGTTTAAAAGACGCTTACAAATAAACAATTACATTAAAAGACAAATAAAAAACATAATTTTTTTTTCAAAAAAAATGATAATAAATAAATAAAAAAATAATAATAATATCACGCAATTACCCAGATTCAAATTTAAAATCACAATCAATTGAGTCCCAGTAAGCAACTAATTTCGTTCACTCTCTCTATCTCTCTCTCACTAAACCTTTCTTAGTTATTTTATTCTGATTTTATTTTTATTCTCTTCTAATTTTGTTTATTTTTATACTTAATAATTGAACATATTAATGTTTTGACAAAAACATTATATTTATTTATGAAATCTACACATAATAGAAAACACGTCATCACTTTCTCGATGAATCTACACAGGATATATCTAGTTCTGTGCACTGAGAACTTCTCATGGTGCTATATTGTGAATGATTGATGAAGACTTAGACCAATCTCTTTTCCAGCTGGTCCTAAAGAACGACAAGATATTTGAAGTTTATGATAGACTCAATTATATAGCTAGTTGGTGCATAATTGACAGTTTAACACTTGCAGCAGGTTTATTTTTATGTTTGAAGAATGGTTTTAGAAAAAAATTAAAATTTTATTTATTTTTTATTTTAAATTAATATTTTTTTAATGTTTTTATATTATTTTAATATATTTATATAAAAAATATTTTTAAAAAAATAAAAAAATATTATTTTAATTTATTTTTAACAAAATAAAAAAAATTTAAAAAATACCTATTAGTATATCTTATAAAGCCGCCCTCGATTTTAATGCTTCTGTTAGCCATCATTTGCTTTGAATATTAAGTTTTTTTTCTACACTATCACCGTGAGCAAATTTATTTCCCAAACAAACACTCTCGTTTTATCAGAAAAATAGTCTCGTGACACGTGGATTGTGCATTTATTATAAAAAATAATAATTAATAATTATAATTGTCTACGTACCTACCTGTGGGTTGTGCATGTATTATAAAAAATAGTCTCGTTATTCTTCAGAGAATACTTTGTGAATGTAAGTTTTTTATCAGATGAACACTCTCTCAATAAAGTCTCTTCTATTTATTTTTCCAAATTTTTTAATAAAATGTAATTTTTTCAATTTCAATGTCGATTTCGCACCCGATATTACGAATGAAGTTTAGAATGTAAAAATGGATAAGAAATCACCATTTGTGGAGAAGATGAGTTTACAGTGTGGGTTAATGGCTGGCTACGGGAGGTTGTGGAGAGGGCTGTGTTCGTGAGAAAGGGCTGATTCGGCAAGAAAGGGGCTAGAATTTTTGGGTATGATTCTGGTTAAATGCTGGGCATAATTTATGCCTTGTGTCTTGTGTATTTCTTTCTGCCCCACAAGCTTTATACACAGGTCTATATTTATAATTCAAGAGTCCGTAGTCATATTAAATTCAAAAATCTCATACAAAAACAAGCTGATTCCTTGTATGATTACAAACGAAGCTCCAAGCATGTCTTTGGCTTTATTCAATTAAAGACGAGGTTTCACTGATGTTTAAATTTATGGACTCGGGATTGATGGGGTAAAAAGATCATGGGCAGATGTAGAAGAATTTCCAATCCATGATTTATCAGATGGAGGAAAGAGGTCTTGTGTGCTGTTTAAACTCTGGTCCATGACCTGCTGATAGTGGCCTTTGAGAAGTTTGGAGTGTAAATCATCACCATAAATGCTAGGATCTGAGATCATCTCCTGGATGCTGGTCTGTCCTTCAAGCATTCTCGCCACTTCTGACATTGCAGGCCTTAGAGATGGAGATGCATTGGTGCATAAGAGAGCCAATTTGATCATCCTCTGAGCTAGCCTCTTCCTTGTTGAATTCAGACTGCAGCATTGGGTCCACTATCTCCATTAAATTTCCCTTTTTTTGCAGTACATGGGCCTGTGAAAGCAAAAAGTAAAGTATTTGCAGAGAGGAGTAGTGCCTAATGCATCATGGATTCAAGAGCAACAAGAACAGACTCGTAACTTACCCAGTCAAGAAGACATGCGAATTCATTTGTTGTCCTGTAACTCGAATTGCTTCTTCCACTGACAATTTCTAAAGCAACTCCAAAACTATAAACATCTGCTTTGTCTGTTAAATAACCCCACAGCGCATATTCTGGAGCCATATATCCTCTGAAATCAGAACCATGCCAGATTAGTGACTCTACCGGAGAATATTGCGATCACTGAATAAAGGAAGCTGCAAATTAAGTCAGATTAAAACTTACATGGTTCCAGCAACACGAGTGCTAATGTGAGTGTTCTCCTCTTCATTGAGCTTAGCTAGTCCAAAGTCTGATATCTTGGCACTTAGATCTTTGTCCAGTAATACATTTGTACCTTTGATGTCTCTGTGAACAATCCTGATTGCAGATTCTTCATGGAGAAATGCTAAACCTCTGGCTATTCCAACACATTTCTTATATCTTGTTGGCCAATCCAGCGTCAGAAAACCATGCCTCAAGAATCAGCATTATATGAGTTTTATATGTACAAACATATAGACACCTCTTTTACGTTGACAACCACCAGATTGGATCTCCAACAACATGAAATACCAAAAATATCGCTCTCCAGAGTGTATAAGAGGAGCCTTACAAGTTATTCTTGATGAATGAACTCTTGTACGTGTTTGTACCCCTGGTTTATAGATTCAAATCATTAAGTTTCGCAGCAACCCAGCCCAGTGCCAGCGGATGCAAGCATCATTGTTCAATTCATATCAAGACATTTCATTACACCTTAATTTCTAACGCCTTAATGTCAATTAGTCCATTTCTTATTCCCATTATCTTATATATTAATTTCCTTGTTTTACAATAATACACAATACTGATGTTAGATTTCTTTACATCAAAGTTTACCGTAAACTTGACTCATAACCCTTACATTGACATTATTACACAATTACAACATTTACTAGCATCATTTCTCTTTTAGTTAAAGTATTATTTATTTTACTTGACCCATTCCCAACCTTATAACTTAGTAAAATCATTAATTTTATTTAATATGCTAATATTTTTCACATTGCATATACAACTTTTCAAATATCACAACTAACCACTTCGATTTCCATAACCACCTTTAAATTTCTAAAATTTCTTGACATACAGTCAACATAATGTTATAATGAGTATTCATGCACTCAATGATTTTTATCAATGCCAATTTTGATACTAATGATTAGAAATTAAATTACACAAAATTGTCCGATACTATGGGCACGTAATGATATACGATATGGAAGAGTGCCTTGGGCTCTGAATTCTCACAACCACGGAGATAGATTCTTTAGTACACCATTTTTCATTTTAGTACATCATTTTTCAAAAATCATTATTTTGTTTTTCATTTTAGTACACCATTTTTAAAAAATCTCATACAAAAACAAGCTGATTCCTTCTTTAAATTTAAATTTTATTAAAAATATCTCACGTGTGCGGCGTAGCGACCAGAAATCCACTTTCATATATTTTATTATCTATCTATCTGGCAAATATTGGGAGACAAAAAATTCTTGTCTCTTATATGTGGAAAGCAGGAATGAGAGTCGCCACCTAGTATTTTGGTCACTAGAATCCCTAACTGGTCTTAGAGATCGGGTACGGGGACTGGTTGCGTAAAGAAAAGGTATTAGCACCCCAATACGCCCTACCTAAGGTAAATTGTATTGTTTTATTGTCTAATAAAATCTAAGATCTTATCGTGTTTTTTAGTTGTTGGTTCGTCTATGGTTTAAGAAAAGTTTTCCTCGATAAAGAGATCATTATCTTATCGGGTAAAACCTAACCATTCTAACGTCAACAAAATAATTTAATATCCGGAATACATTTTACGTATAAGGTTGTAACCCCATATACTAAAAAAAAAAAAAAAATTTTTTTGGAATTTTTGAAATATTGGCCTAGTTCTTGTGACTTTAATAAACTAGTTATTAAAGCCAACATGTATGCTAATACATATTTTTGAATTTTTCTTTGTTGTATGAAAATACAATATGATTTTTATTTTATTTTTGAGAGACTTGGCCGTATGCATGAAAACAAAAAAATATATATTTGTCAAAACATTGAAAACTAAATATATATATATATATATATATATATTTTATTTTTCAATGTTTTGACGAAAACTAGGTATCTTAATACCGGATTTGTATCTTTAAGGTATAAAAATACAAACCAATACTAAGCAAAATTCAGTAGAAAAATACACGGGAAAATCACAAATTTTTTAAAATTATTTTTAAATTTTTTTGTTGGTTGGGCCCAGTTCGAACCATGTGGCTGGGCTGCACCCAGCAACTCAAACCCAGTCACTGGCCCAAGCCAGTGACCCGGTTGGCTGAGAGACTATGCACGCGTGAATTTGTTTCACGCGTGCATGAACAGTGCAAAGGTGATTAAATTACCTTCACGCAGTGTATATGCTCATTTGTAGATTTAAGAGAATATGAAGACGAACGCACCTGGTTTCTAGAAAAACTGAAGATGATGACAATTCTGATCTTGCGTTCTTTTTATTATTCTGGACTTTCTCTCTGGGTTTCTTCCTTTGCTTCTGTTTCTTTTCTTTTATTCCCTTGCCTCTGGTTCCGAAGGTCAAGGGACAACAACGATGGAGGCTGGTTGCTGTTGGGTTTTTCTTGCTTCTGTTCGTTTGTTCCTCTGTTACCGTCTCCCTATGCTGCCTAGTTCTCCTTCATGTCTCCCTTTGTTTCTTTTTATTCTCCCTGTTCTCTTTTTCTCCCTCTCTGTCTCGTCTTTCTCCTTGGCGCTGGAACCTGCTGCTTGCAGTAGCAGACGAAGATGACAGTGTGGAAGGGCTGTTCCAACACTGCTTCCTCTCGGTTTTTTTTTACTCTCTCCTTCCTTTCTTCACTCTGCCTCCCCGTTTTTCTTTCTGCCTCTCTGTTTCTCCTCCTTATCCTCTTCCCCCCTCTGTCTCGTCTTTCTTCCCGTGTTTCCCCCCCTTCATTCGTCTTTTTCTCCTGCTTTTATAGGCCAGAGACGACCTTGTGCTGGTAACGGCCAGCTTGATTTCAATGCCTTTAATGATAAAACGTCTCCAATATTTCTATTTGTAACAACCCTGATTTCCCATATTCTTTTTCGCGATACATTGAAAATTTTCAGGTAATTTCTTTTTTTTAATATACCGGTTCCACCAAATTTCTACTAAAATTTCGATAGAGTCTCTCATATTCTAGGAAGTCTCAAGTTATCGACAAAACCATATTACACTTCCAATTTTAATTCACATCCTGATCCAATCATCCTGGATCTCAACCCAACTCAGCATCATCAACACAACATATGTTATTCAATAACATCATATAATGTAATTTAAGTGAAAGATTCGATTTCCAACCCTAAACATGCATGGTTAAATAGGTACTTAAAGTTACAAACATTAGATTAAAGTCATACATTCAAATTTAAGAATTAATATAACATTTCAAGTTTTAGGAGATAAGACTCTTAATTTACAAATAATTACGTGGTCAAAAGCAAAAGGTAACTAAACCAATATCATTCCGGACGCGACTCTGATGGACCTGAAAATAGAAATTAACGTGTACACATAAATATAAAAAGGTAGTAACAAACAATAACAATGATAGGTAATAACCTTCATAGAATTTCTTTTGAGACATAAAATTAGGTATAAACCTCTTTTACAAGCATTTTCAATCTATTACCAATATCCATCTAATATCCTTTCCCATTTGTTGAGAATAATTTCATCTTGGAAATCTCAACATAATTCAACGATTTTCGAACACCATCTCCTTATAAATCAATTCTCACTTATACCCAGACATTTCTCTCTTGGTATTATTAGCTTATCTCATTTCTTTGGAATAACTAATCAATATTTTCCCTTTTATTTTCTAGAAAGTAATCGCCGACACTAATAAATCTCACTAGTATCATGAGTCTTTTAATATTGAGCTAGACTAATCACGTACATTCACGTACCGATATTAACACAACCGATTAGTATCATTAACTATTCTTATCTGGAGTATCAAATCTTATTCATATCTGATTTACCATCAAAATTGCTGATGTCAAGAACACTTGATATTATTAGCCTCCTTACCTGGAGTAGCTAACGACACCAGAAATGGTTGTCGATACCAATATGACCCATTGATATCATTAACTATTCTTGACCGAGAATAGTTAATAAACTTATCTTTTTCACTGAACCAGGAGGAACCGTGCCGATGTTAGTAATCTTTACTAACATCATTAGTCACCCAATTGCTCGGGATCAACTAATCAATTTAAGAAATGTTGGCACCAATGAAACCTCATTGTTACCATTAGCAATCCAAACCTGAATTGCTAATCAATGTCGTCTGAAATGCCGATATGTCACTTGAAATTTCCATTCGTATCGATCCCCTTCTTTCTTTTCTTCTTCTTCTTCTTCCTTTTTTTTTTCTTTCTTCCCCCCCATTTTTTTTTTACATCATATGCATTATAACAACTGTTGCTAAGTATCATTCACACACAAACTTAGTTATCGACACTACGACCATAATAACATAATTAATTCGATACATAACAACGCACGCAAGTCACCCCTATTCGTTCAAACATTATCCTAACTAATAGAGGTATACCGTTGCACATAAGGTATTCTTACTCATTTCAATATCATCGAAGCAATAAAACAATAAATTCTAAAATTTATCAATAAGTTTACACAACTTAAAAAGACAAGGTGCGATACACCTGCTTCCTTCACATAAATTATTTAAACACATACACGTCATCAATAAACATATATAAATCGAGCATCAATAATTTAATCATAATATACCATTAATTTATCACCCTAAAGTCGGTACACTTCATTTTTGTTATTACACATCTAACTCGACAGTCAGTACAGTAGCGCCACTAACTCTATTCAAGCCAGCTAGTCCACTATATTTTTCTCGACATAAACATTCATAATTACACAAGCACAAGTACATTTATAGAAAATACCATTTATTTAACTCTAACAAGTATTGTAAAAACAAAAGTTTGAGGTGTAAGACACCTACCTAATGCTTGAACTCGCGCAAAAGTCCCATGCTACTGAACAGATTCTGCAATCTCTCCTGTATCATTAAAGATACATATCAAATGTGGCTCCACCATAATTGAAAATTCCATTCTAAAATTCATTTAAATTTAAAATCGCATGACACATGCATTCACATATTTATTTATTTATTTTCTTTCCTTTCATGACTTGTCTTTCCAGGCTGAATATCTTTAAACATGACCTAACAATTTTATTTTATTTTATTTTTGTTTACTCAACCCATCATGTACAGACTTAGTAACTTCACATCCTTACATTTATTCATACCATTGAAACTAATTCATTTTCCTTATCAAACCAATTCTTGGTCGAATGACCTTTTTTTTTTTTCATGATGAGTTTTCAATTCTTTTTCATAAGTCCCCTTTACTTCATCTTAAGTAAATTTAACAACATATTTTTCATCATAATTTCATGCACGCCTTAATTTAACCTTTTTCTCCCCTTTTATTATCCATTTGGACAACCTTAAAATTCCATCAAAAAATGAAATTTTCCTCACATTAAGCTATTATTTCAAACATAACACAATTCGTTTGGCATTCAACAAACCACAATCCCATAAAAATCCCCATAACATTAGGTCGAATAAACTCAAGTTCAAGATTTCCATTTTTGGTTGAATTCCATATTATGATGAGAATTTGGATCCTTTTAAAATTCTTCCAATTGACACTCTACCTAATTTTTTTTTGTACACATAAATACATCCATACCTAATTTACATAGAAAATAAATCAAACTCTTATCTCCTTATTTCTTCTTCATTTGGCCGAATGCCTTCATTCATGGTAAGGGATGATTCCCTTTTTAATTATTCCAGATAAACCTTTACCCATTCATTTCATATATATTATAACCTCATTCAACTCAAATTCCATAGCAATTAAAACAATTAAGATCATCCTCTCATTTATATGTCTAGGCCGAATCTTTGCATCAAATGGAGGATACAATTTTCTTCAAGTTTTCTTTCAATTATCACTAGACCCAATCCTTTTTAATGCCTAAAAACATATATCCATTAAATCAACAAACTTAATATCCCTTCATCCAATTTCAAAACTTCTCTAACACATTTTACAACACAATTAATCTATAACAACACTAATAACAAGAACATATTTTACCATTACACCTTACATAAACCCTACACCCACACAATTCTAATTTCATCAAAACATGTAATTAAATCAAGCTTCCTAAATTTTTACTAAGACTAGCAATAGATTCAAAAAACAATAAGTCATCAACCTATAATTTTTTGCTTGAACCCAACGGTCAGAATGTAGATAAACGAGGTGTATACAATATATATAAAAATCAGAATGATCCAACAGTTTGATATCCATAGATCTGAATAAAACGGAACTCACCTAAAAATGGACGAGCTATTGTTCAACATGAACGACACCTTGCCGGAGTGTGCGATTCCGATCTCCACCATCCAGAATTAAGACAACATCTAGGCGCACCACATATTCAAAAATAGGCATGATCCAACGGTGGAAGAGAGAGAAATCGACCGGCGAACAAAACTGCCCTGCAGGTGTATTTCTTTTTGTTTTCCAGAAAACTTCCGATGATGATTTCTGTCAAACGGATTATGTGATTTCAAATCCCTCTGGTCAGTTAGTAGAGGAGTGTGAGAAGAACAACATATCCAAAATAAACATGATCCAACGGTGGGTTCCAGAGATATGGCTACCGGAGCATTATTGGTTCCTCCCAATTCTGCACCTCTCTCTAGCCGAATTCTCTATTGTCTCTCACACCCTTTTTTTTTATTTTTTGAACTGGTGGTTTTTTGCTGTTTTAAAGGCACACTTTCCCCTAATTACATTTATGTCCCTCATATATATATATATATATATATATATATATATATATATATTATTTTATTTTTAATGTAAACTATCCGGTTTGTTTCTGCTTAAATCGTTAGTCTTTACAAAACTCCCATTGGGATGAGATCTTTTACCAAGATAGGAAAACATATTAATAGACTTCATGCAAAATTTCATCCAGATCCGACAATTGGATTGAGTGCTCTCCTTTCTAATGTAAAATTGGTCAGTTCATGACTTATCGTCAACGATCCAAATTTTCTTGTTCAATCTTGACATAAAATAATATTAATTATCCTTATAAACCTTTAAGGTCATTTTATTATTTTGGAATATATTCATTTTAAATTTTTTGCCTTTATTTATTTATCGGGTATTATTATCGTTTCAAAGTATTGTCACTGATTTTTAATTGATGCTTGCACCTTCAGTCCTGCCATTTTCATTGAATTATCCTTTATTATAATGTATTCTTTATTACATCACTTATTTCTTAGAAACATTTTTTTATTTCTCTCATTATTTTATCCATCAAAACACATTACCAGTTTCTCTGTTTTTATGGATTCTAAAACAAAATTCATTTTAAGGAGGTTATCCCCTCCATTATATATCACTTTTAGTCTTACGTTTACATGGCAGGTTATACATCCGCATATTTAAATTATAAATTTTCTAGGGTTTCACACTATTGCTTGAAACGGTTGATGAGGAAGAAGGTAATGAACAGTTGTCCATGAAACGGCTCTGTTTCAAATGGCTATTTTGAGATGTGAAATGACCATTTTCAGTTTGGTCACTTAAGTTCTGCAATTTTGTAATCAAGTTCTTGGATAAATTGTAATTGGATCCCTTGATTTTAACACCTTTTCCGGTTTGGTCCTTGGTTTTGGATTGTTTCAATCAAGACCCTAATTAGTCATCAAACTTCAATAATTATGCAATTAAGCCCCTGATTTGACCAAATCAACTCTTTAAAATTATAATTGGACCCCTGAACTTTAATTTCTTCCAATAAAAGCCTAAATTGACTTAAAAATCAATTTTTCTTGCAATCAAACTCTCTATAAATTCAATTAAACCTTAGATAAAATTTAATTGAGTCCATAAACATCTGATTTTGGACTTTTCTTTCTCAAATTGAATTTTTCTTGTCAACAGGGTTTTCACCAGTTAAAAATATACTGTCAAATTTCAATTCTTATATTTTTGAACCTCCTCAACCAATTCCTAGTCATTTTATGGGCGTTCTAGCATCTTTTTCTCACTCCTATTATTTTTTTGGGTTCCTCCCGAATATGTATTTTTTTGTATTTTTTTCATTTTTTGTGTGGGAATGCAAAAATGGATAACAACAAAAAAATATTCATAATATCAATCCCCATAAATCGGAAGTAATAATCACTGGCCAGGAAGAGTGCCTGGGGCTCTGAATTCTCACAACCATGGAGATAGCTTTCATAGACCGTTTACATGTATAGAATTATAAATCCATAACCATAGCAACATGGATGGTAAGCAACAAAACGTTGTCTAAATCTTGATCATTAACAGTATCATCATAAATTATATGATTACAAACGAAGCTCCAAGCACGTCTTTGGCTTTATTCAAATTAAAGACGAGGTTTCACCCTGCATAGGAAGTCAATCACGCATCTAAAAGCTATAGCATAATAAAATTGTGATAATACGAAAAATTCATTAGATGACAAACCTTGTATACGGATCCCAAACCACCCTCTCCAATCTTGTTTTCTGAATTGAAATTGTCAGGGGTCGCTTTTAGCTGCCTCAAGGTGAAGGAACCAGTTTTCAAATCTAGCCCTTTAAGCTCTGCACGTAGCAGTTGGTATGGGAGGATGACAGTCAGGAGACATATCGTGAAATAATAGAAATGCTTGAACATCATACATCCATGCACTACGCGCATTCTTTAGTGTGATTCGCCATTATTTAGAAAATTAAGAGAAGACTCAGTTTGCGGAAATGACTGATTTTACAGTACCTCGTTCTCTTGTGTATTTGTCTCCATAGCAGAGCTTCCAATAAATGACACCCATTACCAAGAGAATAAGGAACGCTGCTGAAGTGACAACTCCGATCACAATAGGTTTCTTACTTGCTTCCTCAGGTTCTGATATTAAATAAAATTGCAAACGCAAAGAAGGCTAAACATCCCATCAAATGGATAATAAACATTAACGCTGTAAAGACACACGACCACTATAGCACAGTTCAATTCTCACCTTCACAATAAGTTCTGTAACCTGAAAAACCACAGATCACGGAAAGATTCTTAGATGGGATAATGAAGTGAGTGGGAAGAAGCTTACAGTTACAGTGACAACAAAAATCAGGCTAATCATTTATGCAGATTGGTTTATGAGACACATTAAATGTGTTTAATCTCATCAGTTAGGGTCCTTCTACTGTATAAATTAAACTCCTTGAAGTCTGCAAGTTTCAAATGAGAGGCAGAAAAAGAACATGTAACATACCTGAACATACGGATATAGCAGAAATTATAGGACCATAATTTCCTCTTCTTGGAATGCTAGTAGTGCCTTTTCCAGCCCAGTATAATCGGATCTCCAGGGTACGGTCTGTCACAGTGGTGTTGAATGCTATTGTGAAATTTCTGTTAGATCCTTTGGCTTCCTCTGTAAAGTTAAAATCCTTTTGCACTTGTATTCCCTGGAACAAAGTTTCCTACTCAAAAGGGTTTCTTTGAAAAAAAAAAAAAAGACATCCACAATCTCTTCGGAAGGAAAAGATAATTAATTACCTGAATGTAAATATCAAAAACGCGCCTTGCAACTTTGTTGTACAGTTTTTCATCTGTGAATTGTATCTCAGCAAAGTGGAGTCTGACAGTGTAATTCCCATTTTCTAGACAATATCCATAATAAGTGATAGACAGGGGAGTTTTACGAGCTGTTGCATACAATCCAAAGTCAACCAGAGAAATATTAGAATTTGATTGAAGCGTATATTTGTTATCATTGAAGTTGTTATCATCCATGAAATCTCCTGTGCTGCTGAATCCCCAGTTTGATCCTAATCTATAATAACTCCTTGCAGCAGCATTACTTTCACTATCTTGATCACCTTCATACAAGATTTTCCCATTCTTTACATCTTGTCCACCACAGTTTATATGGAATGAACGATAACCTGCAGCACATAAAACTAGTATACCATTAGACATGTTTCAATTTTCCGTTTTGTCATACTTATAGAAGCATATCAATGGGGAATGAGTTTACTTTACTACAAAGCTTCAAAACTATGATTAGTCACT
>Ga0325410_1001014_pt1 | contig 30362 bp, 23 predicted proteins | sample PopdelMetagenome_16_FD_206182 | JGI IMG/M metagenome (GOLD analysis project Ga0325410, IMG submission 206182) | Populus deltoides microbial communities from Bellville, Georgia, United States - Xylem-PdIQD-R3 | ecosystem: Host-associated > Plants > Phyllosphere > Stem > Wood/Secondary xylem...
TTTTTCACTCTGCAGACAAAATCTTGTTCTTGGAAATAAAAGACAAGGCCAGCAACTACCTGTGAGGATCCAAACATGAATCAATTGCTGAAGAAAAAAGAAGAAGAAATAAATAAACAGATAGCTCCCACTTAAATATCGAGCAAAAAGAAAAAGAAAACTTACTTTCAGTTAGGGCTGTCCAACCAATCCTTTCCACATATCAAAGCCTCGGCTATCTCAGGTCGAACACAGTCAGGGACTGATGCCATCTTCATAACCTCTGATGACTTGGAAATGACAGTTGATACTGGAATTGCTAAGAAATCACGAGCCATTTTTCCCAGTATTGGAAAATTTCGAGCATTGTCTTGCCACCAAGCTAATACGTTACCATCCTTATCCAAGTTCTCTGGTGGCGGCAGTTGTAGATACTGATCAAGCTCATTCCATTGTGAGTGCACCATGTTGCGTTCGTTCTTACCCTTGCGCCACTCTTTGAAACTAATATCAGATGATGTACAACGACCCACGTCAGCCATGGCAGAAGAAGATGGTCCCTGATTGCTGATGTCCTTTGCATATTTATGGTATGCACATGTAAGATCGTAACGGAATCTGGATAAGTGCAAGTCAGCATCACTGCCGTATATCTGCCGGTAGCCATACTCAATTATGTCCAATTTATAGCTCGGGTCAAGAACTGCTGAGATTCCCAAAGCCAAGCTAGCTTCTCCCCAATACTCGTCAAATTTTCCCTTCATTCTATTTGCCATAGCGCGAACATATACATAATCGCTCTGTTTCCAGCCTTGCAAATTCTTATAAACATCACGAACACTGAGGAAATAATCATCTCTCCTTGTCGGAAAATTGCATGTTGACTTGTAGAACTCTTTCAAGCACTCAAATACGGCTGTTGCTTTGTTCCATTCTTCCGCAGATGGATTCACTTTGAAATCATCATCGAGTTGCTCTAGGTGATTAAAAGTTGTTCTAAATTCCAATGAACTCTCCAGCATAAGAAAGGTGGTGTCCCATCTCGCGGGAACATCTAGAGTAGGCATTTCCCTGTCCAGCAAACTCCGATTTTTAATTGCCTCCTGGAACTTCTGCCTTGTAAGTGAGCTTCCTCTGACGTACTCTATACATTCTCTTTATCTTATAAAGCACACTTCTTATCTCAGAAAATCCATCTTGAACAAGGAGACTGAGAATGTGGGCATAACTAGGAACACAGAAAAGATGTCCATGGATAGGTGGGGCTTGATCAGAAACCTTACTTCTTAATTCTCCAATCATGTGATCGTTTGGAGGAGTTATATCCAGGAATATGAAGCGAACGTTCTTGTTGATGCTCCACTCTGTAAGCACACTTTTAAAGACTTCATGTACAGTCCCCATGTCATAGTTGTACCGTAAGTTCCTGAAAGCAAGAATCTTCTTCTTCAGCTGCCATCCATCGTCAATGAAGTGCACGGTGAAGCAACAGTAGGTCATCATTTTGTCATTAGATGACCACAATTCAAGTGTTAAACTCAAGAGACAAGAGAGATTTTCAAAAAAATTGATGAGTTTCTCCTTCTCTTGTCTGCAAATAGCAAGGACATCAGCTTCAACTACGTCTTTTGAATAAGGTTTAAACAATGGCTGAAAATTCTTCACAAAAAACTCATGTTGAACCATAGTCAAGGGATATCCATGCTTAATCATCATTGTCGCAATGTCTAGACGACTTCTTTCTTGATCTATGACAAAATTCCCTTGGATGACGCTAGTACTCAAGTCACCTGTCTCAACCAAAATTTGCTGCTCTGCTTCGTCCTGTCTGCTTGGCGGACAATTTTTTAAGTGCTTGTGCAAATTTGAAGTTCCTCTTTTGCTTTCTGCTCTATACTTCTTCTTACAATACTTGCATGTGGCCCATACTTCCCCATTTTCTCCCCGATGCTTAACGAACCTGTCCCACACAGTTGATATCTTTCTTCGTTTATTAGTACTCTGGAGGCCACCATCTACACTGGGCAATGAATTCTCACCATTCAGAGCAGGTGCGGGTATAGCAGATTGTTCTTGGACGTCCTGTCAAGAGATAGGGAAGTAGGATATTGGCAACATGATAATTATTCCACCCCTTGCACAATCTGCGGAAGGAAATCTGCCACATAGAAGGCTGTGATTGGACACATGATGGGTGTCCATCCAAAGCAGGGGGTCTTTTCTGTCGATCTGACAAGACAGATGATTTAGAGTTTTTGGATCTAAATAACCTAGAATCCAATTCTGCTGGCTAGAATATTTTGTAGTGAATCACAAGTAAATTTGTTATATTTGATTTAATTTTTAAATTTAAAATTATTAAAGGATTTTTTTTTAATGTTTTTGGATGAAAATGAGTTCATTTGAAGGGTTTTTGGATATAAATAACCTAGAATCCAATTCTTTAGGTACCACAGCTTTCTAGAATTTCTTATTGTATGTAATTTTTTTTAAAAAATAAATTTTTAAAAATTAAATTATTTTTAGAGTTTCTGTCATGAAATATAAATTGAAAAATATTTTCTGGTATTTAACCATATTATAAAAAAAATTGGAAAATAACTTATTAATATTTATTTTATTTTAAATTTATTAAAATAATAAAAAATTAATTTTACAAATTAAAAAGTTGAATGAGAATGAAGATCAAATATAATAGATAAAAAATTTAATTAAAAAAATTATATAAAAAAATAAATAATAATTATAAAAATAAAAATTAATATAAAAATAAAAATAAAATTCAATATAAAAATAAAATTTTAAAAATAAAATCTGAATACAAAATACATAGCAATCAACTCATTCTTCAAGAAAAAAATGACATGAATTCAGTATATAAAAGCACCTGTTCAAGAGGCTCGTGTGTCTCTTCTTCTTGATTGCTGGTTGAGAAGAAATTCCAATACGTAATCATCCTTGCAAGGGTGGGTACTTGTTAGCCTTATAGCAAAAGCAGCATTATAGGGTCTGATCCGCCAGTTAATAATGTTAGGCGCATGAGGGAATTCAGCTGGATCAAGCACGGAAATGTCATGCTGGATATGAATATTAGATTGAAGTGCTTTTCCGGCGATACCTTTTCCTTCCTCGAGACGATATCGTGCATCTTCATCCACTAATTCATCCATTGACCAATCATTTACATAGCGAGCGCTATCATCAATACATAGAGTACGTTTTCCCTTTGAATTTGTATTACCATCTTGGCCATAGGAAACCCATGTCACAGCCAGCGGTAACCTATGTAGATGACATATATACTCCAATATGTCATATAACTTAGCTGAAGCAGCTATTCAATTCATTGAAGAGCCCTGTGAGATCAACGACACCAATAGTGGATCAAACTCTTTTAGATTGATTTTTTTGCCATTTATCAAAGCAAGAATTATATTGTAAGTTTCTAATTTATGTCTAACGAATTTCAAGTTGTTGCAATCTCCGCATGCCATAAAGATAAAACTAGCAAATTTGTTAAATCTCGGAAACGGAGAGCGATACCTGTGTGGACCATAAGTTTCTATCTGCCATCATGGAAACTAGAGAATCATTTTCTTCATCATCCTCAGACTCAGAGGAGCTCGCCATCCCTTCTGAGTCATCAACATTATCCATCCCTTCTGAGTCATCAACTGTATCTTGCATTGTGTAAAGACCTGTCAAAATGTTTTTCCAGTAGCCTAAAGTGAAAATCCACACAACGAATTTATTGATGGATAATTAGTATAACAAGAGAACAGAAAGGAAAGGATGGAATTGGATTATTCACCGCCACTGAATTGAGGTGGATCAGTGACCTTCCAAACTGAGGCTACAGCTAGCGGAGAACCGTCCCAACTTAGCAGGATATTATGCCCTTCCTTCTCTTCGATTCCATGTTCATCCAAATGGAATGGAAAACACATCTTAAACTTGTCTACCAGTTGAGGAACTTGACAAAACCCAGCCTGAGACAGGCAATTTTGCCATTCAGCAAATGACTCAATCCGATCGACCCGGTCAACGCCCTCACATGCCACCACATTCCCAATCTGTCGCCTGAAATAGTTCCCCCAAAAATCTTCGGTAATACGCGCTTTCTCCAGTGACTCAAAAAAGAGGGAGTAATGTTGGAATGATTGTTCGAGCCGCTCCGAAAGATCAGGACTGTTAAGATTGGCTTCTTGCTCAACAATTACCATGATGTCCGCTCCCAAATCCTTCACTTTTGAAAGCACTTGCTCCATTGCCCCATCTTGTGCAAGCAATTTGTGGAGTGTAAAATTCCAATTCACAACCACAATCTCATCCTTCCTTTTCCTTCTGAGCTTGGAAATACAATTGACAATATCATCCGGACGATTGCATAACAATTGCCTCAATTCCAAATTTGTGCCCCCAAAATGCCGAGCACATGCCCGGTTTTCACGGAGATAGCCAGAGTGTTTTGACAATTTCGGTGTGATAGTGGTTATTAGGACTGATTGAAGGTCAACATACTGCTCTTTGAGCTCTTTAATTAAGGAATTCCACCACCAAAAATCGAACAGGATGGAGAAGTCAATAATGTGGAGTCGTTTATATCCCGAATTCAAGGCATCAGCAATGGCATGTTTACTGGTGATTGTAGCAAACTTGTTGAAAGGTTCATACATGAATGCCATTGGATTGAATCGCAAAGGTAGCTAGGGTAAAGGACATGGAGGGCGAATTCCATAGGCTCGCCGGACAGGAGCCTCAGCAAAGTATTTGACAACTTTCCTCGTCCATATGCTCTCTTCTTTAGAAGCTAGAGATTGAATTTCTGCCAAAAGTGAATCTGCAACATCGAAGCGACCACCTTCAATCGCCCTAGCACACACCATCAATATGCAAGACAGGGGAGAGGCCATTGAAGGCGACAAGATTTGATGAAGGGAATCGAAGCAAATGACTCTTTCACTCTTCGTTTCTTATAGTCAACCCCGTTTGCTTCCGGCATACGTTCCTTCGTGGAACCTGCAGTTCACTTTGAAGATAGTTTCTTTCAATTGGACCTCGATTCCATTCAATTTTTTTTATATTTGTGATAATATAATTATAGAATATGAATTTTATTTTATTCAAATAAAAAATTATCATTAAAGATTTATATTATTAACTTAAGAAAATCTTTATAATAGATTTATAATAAAATTTTAATTTATAATAATCACTGAATATATATATAAAATAAATTAATCTTTTACATTGTTAAAAAAATCCTTGTATATAAAGGAGAAAATTATATTGTTTATGTTTTTTTCTTAAAGTAAAAAATAGAAAAAAAATTGTATTTAAAAACTGTGAAGGTACTTTTCAAATTCAACTCTTTTTTGTACTCCAAATTTCTAGAGAATTAAAATATTAATTGATTTTTAAACAGCCTCTTCTATCCACTGTCAACCTTAGAGGCTGCAGGCCCTACTTTCACCATTGGTAGGATAACATCAAATATGTAACGTTATGGATGAAAAATTCATAAGGTATTTTTTTTCATTTTATTTATAATTATTGTATTTTTTTTATTGTGTTTTTTGAATTAATTGTGAAGTAAAGAACTTTGAGTATCAAATTTTTTTAATTTTTAAAAAAACTTCACGATAACATTAACAATATCTAAATGGTGTGAGGGAATCATTGTTCTGTCACAGATAAATCACTGTAAATTATAACAGTAATTCACCGTGCATTTCTCTTTTTTTTTCTTTTTTTTCCAACTTTCCCATTTGTTTTCTAAAATTACTTTCCTTCTTTTTTTTCTCCAGCTTTGCTTTTTTTTTTCTTTTTTTTTTCCATTTATTTTTTTTTAAAAAATTATCTTTGTTGATTTTACTTTTTAAATATTGAGCTAGTTAAAAATTCCGCTTTGTAATTTTTTTCTTTAAAATACTGTGGATTGCTATGATGTTTTCCCACATAGTTTTTCTATTTTATTTTTTTATTTTTTAAAATTATATTTGTCGATTTTTTTTATATACTCTAAATGATATGGGGGAATCACTGTTCCCCCACACCTAAATCATTGTGGATTACAACAGTAATCCACAGTGCTTTTTGTTTTTTTGTTTTTGTATTTTTTTATTTTTTTCCCAGTTTTCCCTTTTTTTGTTTATATATTTTTTTCTTTTTTTCCAAAATTACTTTCCTTTTTTTTTCCACCTTTGCTTTCTTTTTTTCTTTTTTTTTTCCATTTAATTTTTTAAAAAAATATCTTTGTTGATTTTAATTTTTAAATATTGAGCTGGTTAAAAATTTCGCTTTGTAATTTTTTTCTTTAAATTACTGTAGATTGTTACGGTGTTTTCCCATATAGTTTTTCTATTTTATTTTTTTATTTTTCAAAATTATATTTGTCGATTTTTTTTATATTGAGCTGATTAAGAATTTAGTTTTGTAATTTTTTTCTTTAACACATTGTTGATTGCTACAGTGTTTCTCCGCATGATTTTGGTTTTATTTTTGTTTTTTTTATGATTTTCTTTGAAATTATATTTTTTATTTTATTTTTTAATATTGAGCTGGTTAAAAATTACAGTTACAATATGTGAGGAAAGCACTGTAACTTTCATCGCAAATTACCGTGGATTGCTATAGTGTTTTTTTCTATACGGTTTTTTTTTTCTGTTTTGTTATGTTTTTTTTAAATTGTCTTTGTCAATTTTATTTTTTAAATATTAAGCTGGTGAAGAATTGCAATTACAAGTAAATACAAGTTTTTCCTCACAAAACACTATGGATTAATACAGTTTTTCCTCACATGGTTTTTTTTCCAGTTTCTTTTGTGTTTTCTTTTTTTGTAATATTTTTTCCAAAATTATCTTCGTCGATTTTTTTTAATATTGAGTTGGTTAGAATTTAACTTTGTAATAAAACTTAATTATATGTGGAAAGCACTGTAACTTTCCTCATAAAACATTGTTGAAAATTATAATTACAAGTCATTACAAATAAGGTTAAATCATGTGGGGAAACATTATAGCTTTCATCACAAAACACTATGAATTGCTACACTATTTCCAACATGATTTTTTTCTGTGTTTTTTTTTAATATTTTTTTTAAAAAAATTATCTCTGTCGATTTGATTTTTTTAATATTGAGCTGATTAAGAATTTAGTTTTATATTTTTTTTAAAAACACTGTGAATTATTGCAGTGTTTTCCCATATGATTTTTTTATTATTTTTTCCAAAATTATCTTTGTCCATTTTTTTAAAAATATTAAGTTAGTTAAGAATTATAATTACAATAAAGCTAAATTATATGGGGTTCTCTAAATAGTTTTTTATTTTATTTTATTTTATTGGAGAAAACACTGTAATTATCCTCATAAAACATTGTCAATTGCTACAATATTTTTTCTCATGGGTTTTTTTCCTTCCAAAATTATCTTTGTTGGTTTTTTTTTTAATATTAAGTTGGTAGAGAATTTAGCTTTGTAATTTTTTTTGCTTTTTATTAACAGAAAAGCTAAATCATGTGGCGAAAGCACTGTATCTTTCCTTCTAAAATACTGTGGATTGCTACAAATTATTTTTTTTCCAATATCTAAGTTTTGATCACCAACATAATTTTTTTTTCCATCATGAAATATCAACTCCATCATATCTTTAGTTTCTATTATTTATCTAGTGCTGATTTATAATTATAATACTATTAAATATATTTGTTTTATAAATTCACTGCATCGCGTGTACATCCATCTAGTATTTTTTACATTAGAAAAAACCTAGGGAGGCGCAGCTAACTATCATCCAGTAACAATCTGCCAAGTAGCAAGGTGGAAAACAGCAACTCAGCAGCGCATTCAAGAACTTTGCATGGAGAAAAATCGATTTGATGAAAAGCAAGAGAGCATAAAGAAAATGTTTTCAACATCCTGCAGCTGGTTCTGCCTCCAACACCACCAACCAGTAGAAGAAGACCAGCAGCAGCAAATACATACCTAGGTGGAGAATGTGGGGTTGATAATATCATGTGATAATTTCCAAAAAACAAATATTAATATTGAAATATTCATTGATCAATATAAAATGGATAACCTCTTAACGAAATTTATTCTTAAAAATTGAGTAGAAGTGATACTAAAATTATTTTAGAAAAATATTTTTCAAGGTACATTAAACATTTTTTTTATTGAAAATAAACAATAATACATTTCACTTTAGGTATCATATATAAAATGATATCTACTTTTTTTATTATACAATTAGCTGTCTTAACCAAAAATTCTGAAAAACTAGTTAAAATATTTAGTTATTATAAAACAAGGTGGGATTTTTTTTATTATTTCTTTTTTTTTTAATTTAATGTGGGTGTCCGGGCCAGTTTACGCGCACCTCGACTAATCTTACGGGCCCTGAAGTTAACGACCATGTAAGTCTCCAGTGGCCATCATATGAGCAACCACAGGGCTCGAACCTGAGACCATAGAGGGAGCAAACCTCTTGGTCTCAAGCTCTTACCACTGGGCTACCACCTAGATGGTTAGCCACGATGTGCACTTGTGACAAAATCATTGGATCAACCTATGAATCAACAATTTTTATTAAAACAAAAACTTTTTTTATTTATAAAATATTGACCCAATTGGTTTAGAATTGGATACGACAGAATCAACCAAAATTACTAAAAAAACAAGCCATGTCAAATGAATTTAACAGGCTAATATCTTGTTCAGTATAACTAAGAACCAACCTGGGTTTGCTTTTGTATCTTAGCCAAGCTGTCAAGTCAAATTAGATTTAACAACTGTAATAGTAGCATGAAGGGATTAAGGGGTGTTCAAAAATAGAAAACAACTCTTTTTTAGTTTTATTTTTCTAATGAAAAATTAAAAAACGTGCTCATTTTTGTCAACGAAAATGTATTTTTCCAAAAAAAAAAACCAAGAATACAAGTAGTTTTTATATATAAAAAAGCAAATGCAAAAGCAAAATCATAATTTATAATTATTATTTTAATATTTTTGTATTTGTGATAATCTAATTATAGAATATTTATTTTATTTTATTTTATTCAAATTAAAAATTATCATTAAATATTTATATTATTAACTTAAAAAATCATTAGATTAGATTTATAATAAAAATTAAATTTATAGTAAACACTATATATATATAAATTAATCTTTTACATTGTTAAAAAATGCTTGTATATAAAGGAGAAAATTATATTGTTCATGTTTTTTTTCTTAAAGTAAAAAATAGAAAAAAAGAAGAAAAAAAACTTGTATTTAAAAACTGTGGAGTACTTCTTAGAAGTATTTTTCAAATTCAACACAAATTAAAAAAAATTAAAAAGCTACATTTAAAAATTTCTTGATAGAGAAATATTACATTCGAACAGAAAGTTCAAGTTTTCTTTTTTGTACTCCAATTTTCTAGAGAATTAAAATATTAATTGATTTTTAAACAGCCTCTTCCATCAACTGTAAACCTTAGAGCCAGGCCCTACTTTCACCGTTGGTAGCATAACATCAAATTAGTAACAAATTGAATTTCAAATTTATAATTCATCCTTATTAGTTTAAATTTATAATTCATCCTAGTTCTTAAACTTTTAATTTATGTTGTTTTGATTTAATTTTCAAATTATTTTTCATTTATTTTTTTTTAAATTTAAAAATTAAATTATAATAAAAATATAAAGAGTTAACACATAACCAAAACAACGAAAACAAAATCAAATAACAATCAAAGCTTGTACATGGCAATTTTTCTTTGCTGCGCGAATAACAGAATTATACATTTTTTTCCATGGTTGCATGCTCTTGATTGAAAGATGCATGAGAGACTTGAATCGTAAAGAACCAAACAAGCAAGACACCAAATCAGTAGGAAAAACACCATAAACCCAACATCGTCTGCCAGGCAGAATTGCAAAATAATAAAGAACAAAGAATAGGCACAAAAGCAGGACAACCAAACCAGACAACGCAAATAAGAAAATCAGAGAACTGACTAAAAAAAGCCTTAGCTTGAAGAAGAATTGAAAATGCTGCATCTATTAAGTTTGAAGTCCGCATGCACATGCTAGATACAGGCATGACAAATATAAAAAACAGACGATGATATCCTCCAGCCAACAAAAGAGAAAAAAGCAACCTGGAAGTAAATATGAATAGGATCCAACAAAAGAAGCAAACAGACGACCTCAACAACTAAACAAATTAATATCATCTGTTTTCTATTTCCACATGCTTGCTGACCTTACACATCATAGTATATCAAAAAAAGGAACTCTGTCTTCTCATTCTCAAGATGCCAAAGACAACGTAACACCATCTGACAAATTCTGTAAGTCATTGACCGTGGCTCTCTCAAACCGACAGAACCATCTTCAATGATTAAATCAGCTGAATTATCAATTGAAAAAAAATAAGAGAATGGAACCAATCAAAGACCTAACATGTCCTTCAACTGAGGTTCTATCCCAAAGTAAATCTAAGTAAATGTGAACTCCATGCTTTAAAGCAAAATGTCAAATTCTGTGATGTATGGAACGTTTTTTCTAAATCAAAATGCTGAATTCTTAAGTCAATGTTTGGCTTTTTGTTGATTAGAGAAATTTCCTCAAGCTCCACATCCATAAATATGCATTGAACTCTATAATTCAATTGAAGGGAAACCTGAAAAAAAGCTAGCAAAGTATTAACCCCATCGGCATGCATGCATAAGTGTAGAAATGTAGGTAGTGTGGCTGATAGTTTTACTGTGGTTGCTGTATATGTCAAAAGAGATCTGAAAATTTCATGCATGTGACTGAACATGTGAGCATCACCGACATGTATTATGGGAACCTAGCAAAGTGGAACCTCCTATGTTTGACATCACAATCACCAGCCATGAAATTTTTAAAGCCAGAAAGAAAGCTATGACTGGAATTGGGAATTTTCATCAAGTTTTTAGTCAGTGGTCCCATGATTCAAATAATTGCCAGCCTCTTAGTTCAACATGATAAACACTCAAATCCAACACCGGTGCAATACTATTGAAAGGCTAGCCACAAGAATTTCAATGAAATTCATGTAAAATGGGGAAGAAAGTTATGCATAAGATCACACATGATCCCCTGCCTCAAACGTTGGGGTATGATTGTTGCTGGTTAAATCTCACCTTGGGTAATCAGGGCATGTCGGGGTCATCCTTAATTGAGGCAATCCTTAAAACGCTAGGAACATGATAACACGACCACACTGAAGTTTTTTATTGGACAAAGCACAGCCAAAACAGTAGATGGTAACAAATGACAACAAAATAGAAGACGCTGAAAAACAAAAAAAGAAAAAGGAACAAGGAAAAACCAAAACAGTAACAACACTATAAAAGCAATTGAAAAGGGAGAAAAGAACCAAAAAGATGTCAAATTGGCTGAATGAATTCCTTTACATGAGAGTCCCGTTCCTTAAATAGAAAGGAATCATGATTTACATCAATCCTGATTTACATCACATTTCTATAATTGAAGCCTAAATTATAGGAAGATACTTATCCTATAATTACACTCCTATTTCAATTGTATTTCTATCAATAACAACTACTGTCTATACTAACATCCCCCCTCAAATTGATGCTGGATGATTAATAAGCATCAATTTGCCAACCAAAAACTGATGTCGTTGTCGAGTCATGGATTTGGTGAACACGTCAGCAATCTGGAGATCGGTGGAGATATGTGGAAGAGAAATAACATGAGCATCGACAGCTTCGCGGATAGAGTGACAATCCACTTCAATATGTTTGGTGCGCTCATGGAAGACGGGATTCGTAGCAATCTGAATAGCACTCGTGTTGTCTGCATGGAGGAGAGTAGTAGTAGTCTGGTGAAATCCCATCTCGGCAAGCAGGCCACGAAGCCAAACAATTTCTGAGCAGGCAGCGGACATGGCGCGATATTCAGATTCGGTCGAGGATTTGGAGACTCCATCTTGTTTCTTACTTTTCCAAGAAATCAAGGAATCACCAAGACACATACACCAACCTGTAATAGAGCGTCTGGTATCAGGACAACCAGCCCAATCGGCATCACTGTATGCAACAAGACTAATAAGAGATCCAGCTGGGTAGAATAGACCACGGTTAGAAGAACCAAGTAGATATCGAATGATGCGACGGACTGCTGCTAAGTGTAGATGACGAGGAGATTGCATAAATTGACTGACTTGCTGAACTGCAAAGGAGATATCAGGTCGAGTAATAGTAAGATAATTCAAGCTGCCAACAAGTTGTCGATACAAAGATGGATTAGGAAGAAGATCCCCATCATCACTTTGAAACTTAACATTCACCTCCAAAGGAGTATCCACTGGAGAAGAAGCTTGAAGACCGGCCAAAGCAATCAAATCATGAGTGTATTTCTGTTGGTGCACATAAATACCAGAAGGGGAAGAATGAACCTCCAAACCCAAGAAGTAAGTGAGAGAACCAAGGTCCTTCATATGAAAAGAATCCCGAAGATGTTGCTAAAGTCTGCTAATCAATGTCGAATCAGTGCCTGTAATGACAATGTCATCGACATAAACAAGTAGGAAAACATACCCAGTAGATGTTGTGCAAAGAAATAATGAAGAATCATATTTGCTTTGCACAAAAGAGAAGTGAAGCAAGGTAGTGCGAAACTTGTCAAATCATGCTCGAGGAGCTTGTTTCAAACCATACAAAGACCGCTTCAATTTACAAACAACCGATTTAGAAGATGAAACCAAACCCGGTGGAGGTGCCATATAAATATCCTCTTTGAGATCACCGTGAAGAAACGTATTTTTGACGTCCATTTGATGAAGTGGCCAACCCTGTGAAGCAGCAATGGCAATAATAGTGTGCACAGTAGTCATTTTGGCTACGGGGGCAAAAGTCTTTTCATAATCCACCCCATATTCTTGTCGATTCCCCAGAACAACCAATCGAGCTTTATAGCGGTCTAGAGTGCCATCAGAGCGAAGCTTTATGGAATATACCCATTTACACCCAATGAGTTTAACTGATAGAGGACATGAAACAAGATCCCATGTATGATTATCCTGAAGCGCACAAAGTTCTTCCTGCATGGCGGTTTGCCAACACTCATGCTGGACAGCCTGTGAGTAACATGATGGAACAATAATATTGGATAGAGTAGCAGAGAAACCAAACCTATCAGGAGGATAAGAAACCCTCGTAGAACGACGAAGAGCAGGCTGCAGAGGGGAAGGTACCGAAGCAGTCTCAGAAGCAGTATCAGATGGTGGGTTAGTCTCCGGAAGAGCCAAAAGTGGGCGCCGTCTTTCATACATAATTCCAGGTTTAAACCGCTCAAATGACGACACGTCCTCAAAATGAGGAAGAATAGGAGCATGCAATGAAGATGCAGCAGGAGTAGCAGTAGGGAAAAAATATTGATTTTCAAAGAAGACCACATTTCGAGAGACACGAAATTTGCTACAACTTAGATCATAACAAACAAAACCTTTGTGAGAAATACTATAACCTAGAAAAGCACATTTAGCAGACTGAGCAGAAAGTTTGTGGCGTTCATTAGAAGGCAAATGAACAAAACAGACACAACCAAAAGTATGCAAATCAGAGTAGCTAGGAGCCTCATGATATAGACGATAATAAGGGGAGTCAAAATTTAACACCTGGGAGGGCAAACGGTTGATTAAATAAACAGCAGTAGACAATGCTTCAACCCAGAATTTAGAGGGAACAGACGAGTCAAGCAATAAGGTTCTAGTGACATCCAACAAATGTCGATTTTTACGCTCAGCAACCCCATTTTGTTGAGGTGTATATGGACAAGAACGATGTGAAATAATGCCCTTTTGTAGTAACAAATCATGAAAGTCACGTGACATATATTCCCCACCCGAATCAGATCTTAATACCTTAATACCAATAGAAAATTGGGTTTCAACATAGGCAAGAAATGTCTTAAAGACGAAAAGAACCTCAGATTTGGAGCGTAGGAAGTATACCCAAGTAAACCTACTATAATCATCAATAAAAGTTACAAAGTACTTGGAATGAGCATGAGAAAGTATTGGTGAAGGTCCCCAAACATCACTATGAATAATATCAAAACATTTTATGGCACGACTACCATGAGAAGGAAAAGGAAGAGTTTTACTCTTACCTAACTTACATGTTGAACAATCAATCAAAGCATCGAAAGAAGAAAATTTATCTTTATTTCCCAACAAACCAGAATTCAACAATCGCGATAAAACAATAGAATTTGGATGGCCTAAACGTTTATGCCAGACTTCACTTTTATTTAGAACATTCGAGCATGCAAAAGAAAGACAACTAGGAATGGAAAAATGCAGCGGAAATAAGCGTCCAACTTTAGGCCCCTTCGCGATTACTTTCCCCAACACTTGATCCTGCACAAGACAACCATTACGAGAAAAATGCACATCACAGTTATCATCCACCAGTTGACCAACTGAAATAAGGCTAGTAGACAGTTCCGGTTATACAAATATTCGTGAAGGTGGGATCAATATCTCCAATTTTAGTGATGGGTATATGACCACCATTAGCAACCTGAATTTGTGATGAACCATGATACTCTCGCACATTCTTAAGCATACTAGATGAGTTGGTCATATGATTTGAAGCAGCGGAATCAGCAAGCCAAAGTTGTGAATTGGAAGTATTACCTTGTAGCCCTAGGGCCGAGAGGGCTGTAATGATCATTTGTTGCACCATTTCTGGAGTAAGAGAACTGGTAGCGACTGTCACAGATGAGCTTTCAGATACCACCGCTGGAAAGGCCTGTATTTTCTGGTTTTGAGGACGAGTGGGACACTCCTTGATAATATGCCCTTGCTGTTTGCAATAATTGCAGAACTTCTTTCTACAATTGTTAGCAACGTGGCCATATTCCTTGCAGCTATAACACTGAACATTGCCCATATTCCGGCCTCTACCTCTTCCCTAGGCAGCAAAGGCAACTGCAGCTGGGTTGTCCTGCTTTAGAGTACTTTGTGTAAGGATTCACTGTTCTTCCCGCAGTAATTCCCCAAAACAACCATCCAAGGAAGGCAAGGGAACTCGGTTCATCAAATTCGAGCGAGTAATCTCAAATTCAGATCTCAATTTCATGAGAAATTGATCACGCTTGCTCTGCTCATGCACCTTCTGAATAACCGAGAGGGATTCTACTGGAATCTGGGCATAAATGATATCAGTATATTCTGCCCATAGGTTTTGAAAACCAGAATAATACTCCTGAATAGAAAGATTGCTTTGAGAATAATTAGAGATGTCGTTTTCTAATTGAAAACGTCTAGCATTATTATCTTGATAGTAAACCTTCTTCAAATATTCCCACATGGTTCTTGTTGTTTTGTATGGCCTCAGATTAAGAATAATGAGGGGGTCAACTGACCCTAGTATCCAGGACATTACCTCGAGCGTCTTTGACCTTCCATAAAGACAGTTTTGTAGCATCAGTAAGGGCTGGATCACTCCCATCCACATGACCCCACAATTCTTTTCCTGTGACAAATACTTGAAACTGAAATTCCCAAGCAGAATAATTCTTCCCAGTAAATCGGACACCAAACAGATCAGAATTGTTTGACATCTTTGTAGTGATACACAAAAAATCACAGAACAAGGAGAATACAAACCTCAGCTGACAACCGAGAACCAAACCAAAAGAACCAAGAAACTGAGAGTCCTCTGCATCTAGGACTGATTGCAAAGAGCCAGGAGATCGAGAGTCCTCTGTATCTAGGACTGATCCAGAATAATCCAGAAACCGAGAACAACAAGAAAGAACCTGATTTTGGAATACAAATTCAAAGGTATAGCTCTGATACCATGTCAAATTGGCTGAATGAATTCCTTTACATGAGAGTCCCGTTCCTTAAATAGGAAGGAATCATGATTTCCATCAATCCTGATTTACATCACATTCCTATAATTTAGGCCTAAATTATAGGAAGATACTTATCCTATAATTACACTCCTATTTCAATTATATTTCTATCAATAACAACTACTGCTTATGCTAACAAAAGATAGGTAAGGAAAGGTAGATAAATGAATGAAACACCAAACCATAAAACAAAAAATCTCGTAAACTCAACACCCATAGCAGAATAAGAAAATGAACAGAACCTTAAAAGATGAAAGAAACCCAGGGCAATGCTTACCAAGATGCAGAGAGCAGAAGGGTCTGAAGTTTAAAAGATGGCCGAGCAAAGATGACCAAAGGCCCCTGCATGAACAACAAATAAAATCAGCCTCAAAAGACAAATGGCAAACCAATTAAACAATCAACCATGACTGAACTGACAGTGCAATTGACAAAGGCCAAAGCTTGAAAGAAAAGAGAACATGAACCTTGCAAAAAAGTTTTCTGAACAGACCAAGCACTTTAACCTTAGTCTAGGAAGACCCTTCGTGGTCTTTAAGTTCAGAATGTGCACAAAGACCACCAAAGCAAAACAAAAATCCACAGCAAAACCATCTAACAATGATGCATCAAGATCTTTCATTTTATCCAAACCACCCCTACCATGCACGTTTCCCGGAAGCCACCCTCCCCGGACGAGAAACCCTAACACATTTGGACACAGACAGTAACAGAACCCCCCTCAACAGCAAAGCAGTAATAAAAACAAAAGCACCAGCGACAAATAACCTTAAAAGCAACAGACCACAGACAACCAAAACAGAAGCCAACAACACTAATATAAAAACTAATCCCTGCTGCAACAACATATCAACATGGAATGCCGCCCAAGACACATATCATAAAGCAATAAGAAATTTTCAAAACTTGTCATAGCAGCATCTCAACAAAAGAACCAGCATGGCAGACCACAAAACTGGAACTCTGCCAGCTCAAGCCCAATGAGCAGAAGCTAAACCTGATAAGCCATCAAGAGGAAAAGAAAAAACAAAGAAGTTAAAATGACGATAAAAAAGACTAAAACTGAAACCAACCAAACTGAAAAAAAAGGAATAGAAGGCTGAAAGAACCAATAAGAAGGCAAAACAATGCCACAGCACCCAACAAACCAAAAAAGAAAGAAAGGGAAAGACCTGAAAACGAAGATGCAACTGATGAAGGACGCCAAATCCAAACTACTCTACCTACTCCCCACCAGAAGAAAAGACATCAAACAGTAGCATGCCATTCCCCCAAATACACAAAGAAACAGGACCTGAAGTGACATAACTCAAGCAAAACCAACCACAATTTTAAAAAATATGCCAAACCAGAACAGCACACAAAGAAACGAACCCACACACAACCCAACAACATCAAAAGGGAAAGCAGAGGCCAAGAAACCAAAAATTCACAAACCAAACGCAGACAATGCAGAGGCAAAGAAACTAAAAATCGACAAACCAAACGCTCATACCCAAATCAACATCCAATCCATAGAGCAATAACCCCCCTGTCGCACACTCTGCAGGCAGATTGAAACAGAGAAGGGAGGTGAGACACCCCCAAAACAAACCATGACAAAAGAAAGAAATCCAATCCCCTAGGAAACGAAGAGGCACGAACACAAAGCCTGCATGCCCACAGGAAGCCCTGGCCCACAGCAGGAAAAAGTGGTTAACGCTCCCCTGCCTCACCCTGCTCCTAACAAAGAAAGCAACCAAAAACCAAGACAGCACCCGCCCAACAACACCCAGCAATGAATTCACCAAGGGCAAAACCGGTATCACACTGCCACAATCCACAGTCAAAATGTCTCAGCATCCACAGTAAAAGAGCAACATGTTTTATATTCTTTGGTAATATATATTACAAGGTGAAATTTGCCTCTTAAATTAACATAAATAGCAAGCAAAAACACCAGCCACAAATAACATTATTTTGATTGTTTCGTATATTTACAAATCATGTATTAATTTATTTTTCTAATTTGATGATCTAGAGAAAGAATCAATCTGTGGCATGCTGATATTGTTCGATTCTGTTAGCAAATCAAATGAAGTTAAAGAATATGGAGAGAGTACAACATCAATATCTTTGTCAGCATTCTCGAGCATAGTTTGGGCTGGCACCAGCTGCATACCGTGAAGAAGCCAAAGCAGTTTGCAGATTTGCCACATAAACTGGAATTGAAAGGTTCTGAGGTCATTGAAAATTCAGATATGGGTCTTGAAGACTATATTAAAGTGAAAGATGAAATATTACGTAATTTCAAGCACAACCCAGATTCAATTATAGGTTACAGCAGCAAAATAAACAAACTTTATTGTAACTGTCTTTAAGACTAAATCCAAGAGAAAGATCAAATATTTAGTAATTTTCAGCAAAACCTACATTGAATCGGTGGTTATAACAGAGAAAAGACCAGTCTTCCTATAAATAATTTAGAAAGCACGAGCATCCAAGAACTGGTTGAACCTAGGAGGCAAGTGATAAGTGTTTGATGAGACGGCCAAGTGAGCATGAAGTGAATCCAAATAAGCTTATACAAAAAAGCGCTCAAAAACAGAAATCGTAAAATGCATCTTCGATAAAGCCCATATTAGCAAAAACTGCAAACATGAGACAAGTTTAGAGAAGTGGGTACCTGGGGTTGCAATGAAGGCCAAAGTTGGAGATGAAGGTAGGGGAAGTGAAGAGAGAGAGAGGTGAGAGGATTGGAGAGAAGGAGGGGCATTTTCGTTTTGATTGAAAGGAAATCTGCAATCCTTTTGGTTTTGGGGGTTTCCTAGTTTACGTTGCCTGTGGCATTTCTGTGTGGTTCATTTGGATAAGGAAAGTGAGCTCTACCTTGGTTTGCTCTCACCCAGAGAAATTTTCATAAACGCCTTAAAATACAAAATATTTTATCATAAAGTTTAATCTAAGCTTAAAAGCTTATTTTAGCCGTTAGATATTTATTTTCAGTGAAGTTAATTCTACGGCTAGTCATACAATGTTTTTAATTGGGTTTTTTACTGGGACAAAATTACCATTACCTCAATTATCTTCCACGATATGTTGGCCGCTCTCTGACTAATACTTACGAGACGTAATTATTTGGATTGTTTTGATTTATTAGTATTAAAAATAATTTTTTAAATAAAAAATATTATTTTATTATATTTTTATAAATATATTTTAAAAAATAATTACTACTATACTCTCAAATATATTTTTAAAATATGATCTAATCAAAGTAAATCAACTTAGATTAATTGAAAACAATATTATTTTAATTTAAAAGAAATTAAAAACAATGTTTTTTAAAAAAAATCAAACAAATCTCATTTATATCTTCACTAGATCAACTCAAACATTGATCAATTTAATAAGATAATTGTTTTTTAAAATTTTTTTGTTTGAAAATATATTAAAATAATATATTTTTTTTTTATTTTTTAAAATATATTTTTAAAATTAATTTAAAATAAAATATATATTTTTAAAGCTCAAAAATAGACATGCTCTTAGTATTAGTATTATGATAAATTATGCTTTTTCAAACAATTTTTTAATTGAAAATATATAAAAATAATTTTTTTTATTTCTCACATAGAATATTATTGCTTTTTTTTTAAATAACAAAAAAAAAAACATCAATTTCTTGCTTTGTTTTAAGCCAAAACGGACTCACACGTAGTTTCAAATTATTTCTTACATCTATAAAATTAAGCAAACAATAAGTCTTCGTCACTTCAGGTTCTTATGTCCAGTACTATTCTTCTACAGCATCCAAGTCAGATATGCTCAGCCTGGTTAATTGACCCTGCGGCATAGAAAAATAATGTACCTTGTTACTTGCTATTTGTTTTCATTTGAGAATTACTTTCCAGCCTAGTTTTAATGTTCATGCAGACTGCAGATTAAATGCGCATTTTGATTTTTCACTCTGCAGACAAATCTTGTTCTTGGAAATAAAAGAGAAGGCCAGTGTTTACCTGGGAAAAACTTATTTCACAGTACTAGCAACTACCAGTGAGGATCCAAACATGGATCAATTGCTGAAGAAAAAAGAATAAGAAGAAATAACTAAACAGATAGCAGAGATATAAAAGCATCACACTTAAATCGAGCAAAAAGAAAAGGAAAACTTACTTCCAGTTAGGGCTGTCCAACCAATCCTTTCCACATATCAAAGCCTGGGCTATCTCAGGAAGAACACCGTCATGGACTGATGCCATCTTCATAACCTCTGATGAGGAAATGAGAGTTGATACTGGAATTGCTAAGAAATCACGAGCCATTTTTCCCAGTATTGGAAAATTTTGAGCGTTGTCTTGCCACCAAGCTAATACGTTACCATCCTTATCCAAGTTCTCCGGAGGCTGTTTCAGATACTGATCAAGCTCATTCCATTGTGAGTGCACCATGTTGCGTTCATACTTGCCCTTGCGCCACTCTTCGAAACTAATATCAGATGATGTACAACGACTCCCGTCAGCCATGGCAGAAGAAGATGGTCCCTGATTGCTGATGTCCTTTGCATATTTATGGTATGCACATGTAAGATCGCAACGGAATCTGGATAAATGCAAGTCAGCATCACTGCCGTATATCTGCAGGTAGCCATACTCAATAATGTCCATTTTAAAGAACGGGTTAAGAACTAATGAGATTCCCAAAGCCAAGCTAGCTTCTCCCCAATACTTGTCAAATTTTCCCCTCATCCTATTTGCCATTGAGCGAACATATACATAATCACTCTGTTCCCACTTAAGCAAATTCTTATAAACATCACAAACACTAAGGAAATAATCCTCTCTGCTTGTTGGAAAATTGCATGTTGACTTGCAGAACTCCTTCAAGCACTCACCTATGGATGTTGCCTTGTTCCATTCTTCCGCAGATGGATTCCCTTTGAAATCACAATCAAATTGCTCTAGGTGATTAAAAGCTGTTCTAAATTCCAATGAACTCTCAAGCATAAGAAAGGTGGTGTCCCATCTCGCGGGAACATCTAGAATAGGCATTTCCCTGTCCTGCAAACTCACATTATTAATTGCCTCCTGGAACCTCTGCCTTCTAAGTGAGCTTCCGTTGACGTACTCTATACATTCTCTTATCTTATAAAGCACACTCCTTATCTCAGAAAATCCATCTTCAGCAAGGAGAGTGAGAATTTGGGCATAACTATGAACACATAAAAGATGTCCATGGATAGGTGGGGCTTGATCAGAAACCATACTTCTTAATTCTTCAATCGTGTGATCCTTTGGAGGAGTTATATCCAGGAATATGAAGCGAACGTTCTTGTTGACGCTCCACTCTGTAAGCACACTTTTAAAGACTTCATGTGCAGTCCCCACGTCATAGTTGTACCGTAAGTTCCTGAAAGCAAGAATCTTCTTCTTCAGCTGCCATCCATCGTCAATGAAGTGCACGGTGAAGCAACAGTAGGTCATCATTTTGTCATTAGATGACCACAATTCAATTGATAAACTGAAGAGACAAGAGAGCTTATCAAAACAATTGATGAGTTTCTCCTTCTCTCGTCTGCAAATAGTAAGGACATCATCTTTAACCTCGTCTTTTGAATGAAGTTCAAACACTGGCTGCAAATTCTTCACAAAAATTTCGAAAAACTCATGTTGAACCATAGCCAAGGGATATCCATGCTTAATCATCATTGTTGCAATGTCTAGACGACTTCTTTCTTGATCTATGACAAAATTCCCTTGGATGACGCTAGTACTCAAGTCACCTGTCTCAACCAAAATTTGCTGCTCTGCTTCGTCCTGTCTGCTTGGCGAACATTTTTTTAAGTGTTTGTGCAAATTTGAAGTTCCTCTTTTGCTTTCTGCTCTATACTTCTTCTTACAATATTTACATGTGGCCCATTCTTCCCCGTTTTCTGCCGTATGCTTAACGAAGTTGTCCCACACAGTTGATATCTTTCGTCGTTTACTAGTACTCTGGAGGCCACCATCTACACTGGGCAATGAATTCTCACCATTCAGAGCAGTTGCAGGTATAGCAGATTGTTCTTGGACGTCCTGTCAAGAGATAGGGAAGTAGGATGTTGGCAACATGAAATCCAATTCCAGTCAATAATATTGGCAGATTGTGTCTTCTTCGATAGTTGAACATACAAGCAAAACGGAGGCAAAATGGATTTTATTATATTCGAATTATCAAATGTAATTTATCTACTGAACAATAATTATTCCACCCCTTGCGCAATCTGCGGCAGGAAATCTGCCACATCGAAGGCTGTGATTGGACACATGATGGGTGTCCATCTAAAATAGAGGGTCTTTTCTGTCCATCTGACAAGGCAGATGATTTAGAGTTTCTAGGTTTAAATAACCTTGAACCAAATTCTGATGGCTAGAATTTCTTGTAGCGAATCACATGTAGATTTTTTTTTATTTAATTTCATTTTCAATTTTAAACTCATTAAAAGGTTTTTTTTTTAATGTTTTTAGATAAAAATGAGTTAATGTGGTGTTTTTATATCTAAATAACCTAGAATATTAATTCTCTGGGTACTAGAGCTGGCTAGAATTTCTTATAGCAAACAACATGTAAGCTCTGTTGTTTGCTAAAACGTATTTTTTTAAGTGAAATTTTAAAAAATAAATTATTTTTAGATATTAGATAGTGTCATGAAAAATAAATTGAAAAATATTTTTTAATATTTGATTATGTCATGAAAAAAGAACTGAAAAATAACTTATTAATATTTTATTTTATTTCAAGTTTATTAAAATAATAAGAAATTAATTTTATAAATTAAAAAGTTGAATGATAATGAGGATGAAATATGATACATAAAAAATATTAATTATAAAAATTATAAGAGAAAAATAAACAAAAATTATAAAAATAAAAATTAATATTAATATAAAAACAAAATTAAATTAAATTTTTTAAAAAATAAATTAAAAAAAAGTCAATCAACTCATTCTTCAAGAAAAAAATGACATGAATTCAGTATAGAAGAGCACCTGTCCAAGAGGAAAAAAGTCAATCAGCTCTGTTTCTTCTGCTTGATTGCTGGTTGGGTTCAATGTCATGAATGCATTTCCTTCTAAAACACCATCGGATGATGGCAATTGAAAAACCCTAGAAACAGCTTCATGTGGGATGCTTGGCATTCTTTCATCATCCAATCTAACTTCAGAGCCACTCGCCTCATTTACTTCTCTCACCCAAACTTTCCACAACTTTAAACATTTCCTCTGCAATGTACGCAAGACCTTCTTTATCAAAAGTTCTGTAGTGTCTGTCATGGATATAGGGAGAACAAATTCCAATACGTAATCATCCTTGCAAGGGTGGGTACTTGTTAGCCTTATAGCAAACGCAGCACGATGGTTTCTGATCTGCCAGCTACTTCGGTAACTCGCATCAGGGAATTCAGCTGAATCAAGCACGGAAATGTCATGCTGGATATGAATATTAGATTGAAGTGCTTTTCCGGCGATACCTTTTCCTTCCTCGAGACGTTGTCGTGCATATTCATCCATAAATTCATGCATTGACCAATTATTTACATAGCAAGCGCTATCATCAATACATAGAATACGCTTTCCCTTTGAATTTGTATTACCATCTTGGCCATAAGGAATCCATGTCACACCCAGTGGTAACCTATGTAGATTACATATATATTGCAATATGTCACATAACTTAGCTGAAGCAGCTATTCGATTCATTGAAGAGCCCTGTGAGATCAACGACACCAATAACGGCAGTGGATCAAACTCTTTTAGATTGTTTTTTTTGCCTTTTATCAAAGCAAGAATTATATTGTAAGTTTCTAATTTATGTCTAACGAATTTGAAGTTGTTGCAATCTCCGCATGCCATAAAGATAAAACTAGCAAATTTGTTAAATCTCGGAAACAGAGAACGATACCTGTGTGGACCATAAGTTTCTATCTGCCATTGTACAAGGATCATTTTCTTCATCATCCTCAGACTCAGAGGAGCTCGCCATCTCTTCTGAGTCATCAACATTATCCATCCCTTCTGAGTCATCAACTGTATCTTGCATTGTGTAAAGACCTGTCAACATGTTTTTCCAGTAGCCTAAAGTGAAAATACACACAGCGAATTTTTTGATGGATAATTAGTATAACAAGAGAAGAGAAAGGAAAGGATGGAATTGGATTATTTACCGCCACTGAATTGAGGTGGATCAGTGAACTTCCAAACTGAGGCTACAGCTAGCGGAAAACCGTGCCTACTTAGCAGGATATTATGCCCTTCCTTCTCTTCGATTCCAAATTCTTTGTAATAGAATCGAAGATTATTCTTCAACTTGTCTACAAATTCTTTGTAATAGAATCGATGATTATTCTTCAACTCGTCTACGATTCCATGTTGGGGAACTGGACAGAACCCAGCCTGAGATAGGCGATTTTGCCACTGAGCAAATGACTCAATCCGCTCGACCCGGTCAACGCCCTCACATGCCACCACATTCCCAATCTGTCGCCTGAAATCTATCTCCCATAACGTTTCGGTACGATACGTTTTCTCCAGTGACTCAAAAATAGTGGAGTAGTATTGGAATGATTGCTCGAGCCGCTCCGAAAGAACATCACTGTTAAGATTGGCTTCTTGCTCAACAATTACCATGATGTCCGCTCCCAAATCCTTCACTTTTGAAAGCACTTGCTCCATTGCCCCATCTTGTGCAAGCAATTTGTGGAGTATAAAATGCCAATTCACAACCATCATCTCATCCTCCCTTTTCTTTCTGAGTTTGGAAAAACAATTGACAATATCATCCGGACTATTCCATATCAATTGCCTCAATTCCATATTTTCGTTCCGAGCCTGTTCCCAGTTTCGACGGAGATAGTCATAGTGTTTTGACATTTTCGGTGCGATACTGGTTATTAGGACTGATTGTAGGCCACCATACCGCCTTTTGAGGTCACGAATTAAGGACTCCCACCGCCCATAATCGAACAGGATGGAGAAGTCAATAATGTGGAGTCGTTTATTTCCCGAATTCAAGGTATCAACAATGGCATTTTTACTGGTGGCTTTAGCAAACGAGTAGAAAGGTTCATACATGTATTCTCCTGGTTTGTATAGCAAAGTTATTGAGGGTAAAGTACATGGAGGACGAATTCCATAGGCTCGCCGGACAAGAGCCTCTGCAAAGTATTTGACAACTTTCCTCGTCCATGTGCTCTCTTCTTTAGGAGCTAGAGATTGAATTTCTGCCAAAAGTGAATCAGCAACATCCAAGTTACCACCTTCAATCTCCTTAGCACACTCCATCAATCTGTGAAAAAGAAGAGAGGCCATCGAATGCAACAAGATTTGATCAAGGGAATCGAAGAGCAAATGACTCTTTCACTCTTCGTTTCTTATAGTCAACCCCGTTTGCTTCCAGCATACGTTCCTTCGTGGAACCTGCAGTTCACTTTGAAGATTGCGTCCTTCATGTACATCCAATCCATTCAGATCTGTTCAATTTTCTTTAAAGGCCTGAATTAAAGTAGCTTTTAGTGGACAACGTGTGTTGAGATGGCTTGTCTGGTTCTTAGAAATCAATGGAAAAATCTTACAGAATCATGATGATGGAGGGACCTAACTCCAAAGCAATGGACCCGTTGATTGAATTGGTATTCGTGCCTTTTCCTTGCGCCCATGATTGGTGGATAATTTGATTTTTTTTTTTCACTTTTTTACAACTATTGTATTTTTTAAATTAAGTGTGCGTATTAAACTCAAATTGAGTAAATAACTTGAGTATCAAAAAAATTTTAATTTTTAAAAACTGAATTATGACAAAGATGTTATTTTTAATTCATTTTTTTTATTTTAAATTTAAAAATTAAATTATGACAAAGATGTAAAGAAGTAAACATATAACCAACACAACGAGAATGAAATCCAAATAAAAATCAAAGCTTCTACATGGCAGTTTTCTTTGCAGCGCGATTAACAGAATTATACATTTTTTTCCATGGTTGTATGCTCTTGATTGAAAGAAGCATGAGAGACTTGAATCGTAAAGAAGCAAGACACCAAATCAGTAGGAAAAACACCAAAAGGTCAACATCGTCTGCCAGGCAGAATTGCAAAATAATAAAGAACAAAGATTGGGCACAAAAGCAGGACAACCAAACAAGACAACGCAAATAAGAAAAACAGAGAACTGACTAAAAAAAAGCCTTAACTTGAAGAAGAATTGAAAATGCTCTGCATCTATAAAGTTTGAAGTCTGCATGCACATGCTAAATACAGGCACGACAAATATAAAAAACAGACGATGATATCCTCCAGCCAACAAAAGAGAAAGAAGCAAACAGACGACCTCAACAACTAAACAAATTAATGTCCAACAACAGCACAAATGAATCCCAATATCATCTGTTTTCTATTTCCACATGCTCGCTGACCTTTACACATCTTAGTATAGCAAAAAAGGGAACTCAGTCTTCTCATTCTCAAGATGCCAAGGACAACGTAACACCATCTGACAAATTCTACAAGTCATTGACCGTGGCTCTCTCAAACCGACAGAATCATCTTCAATGATTAAATGAGCTGAATTACCAATTGAAAAAAAAAAGAGAGAATGGAACCAATCAAAGACCTAACATCTCCTTCAACTGAGGTTCTATCCCAAAGTAAATCTAAGTAAATGTAAACTCCATGCTTTAAAGCAAAATGTCAAATTCTGTGATGTATGGCACGTTTTTTCTAAATCAAAATGTAAAATTCGTAAGTCAATGTTTGGCTTTTTGTTGATCAGAGAAAATTCCTCAAGCTCCACATCCATCAATATGCATTGAACTCTATAATTCAATTGAAGGGAAACCTGAAAAAAAAGCTACAAAAGTATTAACCCCATCGGCATGCATGCATAAGTGTTGAAATGGAGGTGGTGTGGCTGATAGTTTTACTGTGGTTGCTGTGTATGTCAATAGAGATCTGAAAATTCGTGCAAAAAAGGGGAGAAAATTATCCATAAGATCACACATGATCCCCTGCCTCAAACGTTGGGGTATGATTGTTGCTGGTTAAATCTCACCTTGGGTAATCAGGGCATGTCGGGGTCATCCTTAATTGAGGCAGTCCTTAAGATGCTAGGAACATGACAACACGACCACACTGAAGTTTTTTAGTGGACAAAGCACAGCGAAAACAGTAGATGGTTACAAATGACAACATAATAGAAAGCCTGACAAGCCATCAAGAGGGAAAAAAGCCAGCTCAAGCAACCAAACCTGACAAGCCATCTACAGCGAAAACAGTAGATGTTTTTACCTCGACAAAACACTACCAAGGCAGACACAAAACTGGAATTTTGCCAGCTCAAGCACAAGGAGTAAAAGCCAAACCTGATAAGCCATCAAGAGGGAAAAAAAACAAGGCAGTTAAAATGACGATAAAAAAAGACTAAAACGAAAACCAACCAAATTAAAAAAGAAAAAGAAATAGAAGGATGAAAGAACCAATAAAAGGCAAAACAATGCCACAACACCTAACAAACAAAAAAAGGAAGGGAATAACCATGAGGAATAGCTCAATTCATCTGAACTTGTGTTTGCTTTTTAATGGTTATAATTTTGAGTCTTTTTATGATAATTGAAAGCTTATATGGTTATTAATTTTAAAATTTATAAATTTAATCAAGATATATGTAAATTGATATACGTAAACTGTGGTATGAATATCCATATTAATATAAAAAAACATAGGATATAAAGTGAGATAACACAAGCAAAACTAACCACAGTTTTCAAAAATGTGCCAAACAAGAACGGCACTCAAAGAAACGAACCCACACACAACCCAACAGCATCATGAGGGAAAGCAGAGGCCAAGAAACCAAAAATTAACAAACCAAGCGCAGAGAAAGCAGAGGCAGAGAAACTAAAAATCCAGCTTTGTTTTCTACCTTTTTCTACTTTCTTATCAAAATAAAAATTTGGAAGCGCTTATCCATTTCCTGTGTTGAATCATGAGACTTTCATGTGTTTTTATTTTTATTGTTGGGCTTGTTGGTGTGCTTAAATAGCATGCATTATTATTCTATGTATTTTGTTTTTTAATTATGTCAAACTTCCCCATCTCTTCCTCCTCCTCTCTCTCTATCTCTCGTCTCCCCCCTCTTGTTTACATGGGATTTTCATTTTTATTATCACATAAAAAATTCAGATTTGCTTGGACCAATAGATAGTCCATACAATGAGATGGAGTTGTGCAGGTCTGTGGCTGGGTTCATATTGCTCCATTTGTGTTTCTAAACATGATGTTCCTCTAGACATAACTTGAACAAAATGCTCTACGACTCCCTCCTGTGATTGGTATCTCTCATCAACAAATAATCTGCAAGTTACTCCTGTTGATCTGAATCGGCATATCTATTTGCTGGGTGTTGGAACTATAGAAGATGTGCGAGTGCAACGTGACAAAGGTTTTGGGTTTGAGAGATACAACGCCCATGTCGAAGCAGCTCTGGCTATCCAAATGGGAAACGCTAGAACTGTGTTGTGTTTGTTTTTTCTGGTTTTTCAAGCCAAAAAACCGATTTGAACCGTGATAAGACATTTGATGTGGATGTTAGAGATGAATAGTTTTATTTTATTTAGTAAGGGCTGAAAAGTTAATTTACAATAATATTATTTGCTATTCATTTAATTCAAATGATCATTATAATTATTATTTTTATGGCAACCGTGATTTTTTTTCTTAAAAAAAATAGGTACAAAGAAAATTAAAAAGATTAATGTAAATATGATTAACATAATCATAGGTGAAATAATGCAAACATAATTTTTCTGGGGTGAAATGAAGGGAATTGATGTGTAATGCTACCTAAATTTGTTTCTCACATAGTAATTATTTTGGTGAATGCAAATAAATATTTGCAAGGAATGAGAAATTATAATAAACACCTTAAAATAAGAAATGCTTTATTATAAAGTTTGATCTAGGCTTGAAAGCTTGTTTTACCTACTGGATATCTGCTTTCAGTAACAGTTGATCAAGACCTAGTGTCTTTTAAGCTTAGTCATATAATGTTTTTTAAATGGATTTTTCAATGGGCCAACATTACCTCAATTCTCTAGGTCATGGTGATATTATAAGACTCATCTAATTATATTGTTGTGACCATCAGTTAATATTAAAAATAATTTTTTTAAAATAAAAAAATTATTTTAATATATTTTTAAATAAAAATTATTTTAAAAAATAATTACTATTATTCTTTCAAACATCCTCTTAATCTATAATCTAGTTTAGGTAAATCAGCTTAGATTAATTTAAAAAAATATTATTTTAATTCTTTTTAAAAACGCTTTTAAAACACAAATAAATATATTTTTAGTATTATCATGATGTTTTTTAAAAATATTTTAAAAATATTTTTTTCATATATTTTTTTTATTTTTGATATGAAATATTAAAACCATCAAATAACACTAAAAAACATTAATTTTATTTTTTTCATGTAGATACAGAAATATTTTTAAAAGTATTCAAATAGTAGTTTCAAATCATTTTTTACATCAAGATTTTTTTTATTTTCAAATTCATGATAAAATTAAGCAAATAATACGTCTTCGTCACTTCAGGTTCTTATGTCCAGTACTATTCTTCTACAGCATCCAAATCAGATATGCTCAGCCTGGTTGACCCTGCGGCATAGAAAAATAATGTACCTTGTTACTTGCTATTTGTTTTCATTTGAGAATTACTTTCCATCCTAGTTTTAATGTTCATGCAGACTGCAGATTATATGCGCATTCTGATTTTTCACTCTGCAGACAAATCTTGTTCTTGGAAACAAAAGACAAGGCCAGTGTTTACCTGGGAAAAACTTATTTCACAGTACTAGCAACTACTAGTGAGGATCCAAACATGGATCAATTGCTGAAGAAAAAAAGAAGAAGAAGAAATAAATAAACAGATAGCAGAGATATAAAAGCATCACACTTAAATCGAGCAAAAAGAAAAGGAAAGCTTACTTCCAGTTAGGGCTGTCCAACCAATCCTTTCCACATATCAAAGCCTCGGCTATCTCAGGACGAACACCGTCATGGACTGATGCCATCTTCATAACCTCTGATGACTTGGAAATGACAGTTGATACTGGAATTGCTAAGAAATCACGAGCCATTTTTCCCAGTATTGGAAAATTTGGAGCATTGTCTTGCCACCAAGCTAATACGTTACCATCCTTATCCAAGTTCTCCGGGGGCAGTTGTAGATACTGATCAAGCTCATTCCATTGTGAGGGCACCATGTTGCGTTCATACTTACCCTTGCGCCACTCTTTGAAACTAATATCAGATGATGTACAACGACCCACTTCAGCCATGGCAGAAGAAGATGGTCCCTGATTGCTGATGTCCTTTGCATATTTATGGTATGCACATGTAAGATCGTAACGGAATCTGGATAAGTGCAAGTCAGCATCACTGCCGTATATCTGCCGGT
>Ga0325410_1001015_pt1 | contig 30335 bp, 17 predicted proteins | sample PopdelMetagenome_16_FD_206182 | JGI IMG/M metagenome (GOLD analysis project Ga0325410, IMG submission 206182) | Populus deltoides microbial communities from Bellville, Georgia, United States - Xylem-PdIQD-R3 | ecosystem: Host-associated > Plants > Phyllosphere > Stem > Wood/Secondary xylem...
CCATGCCAAGAGATGGTGGCCCATCGAATCCATTCATCCCAGCCTTTTGTCATTCTTGGAATGTCGCATCTGTCACAAACATCCCACCAGATCGCTTTAGTATAGGAGCATTCAAAGAACAAGTGGCTGATTTGATGGTGGCCCATCGAAAGAAACCATTCTCTGACAATAAAACTTCTGATGGACTGTAGGAGCCCCATATTCTTTTGGCAATAGAATTAACAACGGGATACGATAACTTTTAACCCATAAAATATCCGACTAGGGTGGATTGCCAAAGTTCGCAGCCATCTTCAAACACATTAAGTGGAGAAGCTACTGTCACATGACCATCAGCCATAAAGGGGGGAACTTGCAGGTTATGGACTGTATTCATACCAAGGGTCTTGTTACACTTATTGTCATTAACAGCAGAACCTTTCAAAGCATTTAAAAAATTCAATTTGGGATTGAGGTTTTGTTGTTCTAGGTGTTGGGGCCCTACCTTCAACCCATCAAAGTTAGAACCCAATACACGATTCATTTCTGAAACATTATAAGAAGCTTAGAAGTTGGCTTGAATAACCTTATAATCAGCTATAGTAACAATACTATGTTGAACGTTGTTGTTTAATGAATATTAGTGGGAAAGGTTCAGCTGACATGCTATTATCCATCGAATAATGGGTTTCTAGCTGAGCTATCTTCTGCAGGCCAATAGACTTATTTCCTTCCTTGGCTAACTGACATTATTACGTATTTCACAAGAAATACTTAACAGAGTAAGAGGTGGCATGACAACCTACAGAGTTGGTGGCTTTCTTGAAGCTTTCATACCTAGGGAACTGTCCATACAAAAGTCAAATTTGTAATTTTGAGTCTAAATTAGTGTTCTTCCTATCCTAAACTATATTCTTGTTGTGTCTTCGTCCACTTCTCTTTTTTTTCTATTTGTGTTATGTATTCAGCAAAGGAGAGGGAATAGAGGAAGATTCTAGCTCAAGGATACAAAAAACTAACTCATGACTTGGGGGTTTTAGAATGAGAAGTTGATAAGTGTTGAAGATTATTCTATGATCTTCAAGCTTCAATAGAAAAGAAGGTACAATGCTGAAAGAATGAAAGACGAACGAGATCTGTTATGGTTAGAATTCAAAAGTATATACGAAAATGGTTAGTACAACATGCTTAATTGAAATTCTTATCATTCAAAAGACGAAGGTGTTAGCAATAAGGGAATTTTGCATGCTTAAATAAGAGGCTAATGAAGTCACTACTGATCCTATTCAAGATTCGAGGGCGAATCTTCTTGAAGAGTGAGGGAATGATACGGTTCAGGTTCAGTCTTGGATTCCTTATAATAAGCATTCAGTTATGTGTTTAAGATTGGTTGTTGATATGGTTAAGTATATGGTTTAGCCTTGTGATACCATCCAAGCAAGGTCATATTCAGATTTTAGCATAAAATGTTCTACCATCCAGTTTTACACTATTGAGCATAACTCTAAATCCAACTGTTTGATCAAGCTGAAACTTTACAAGAAGATTCCAGAGGTATTTTTCTATGTTGGGGTAAAGTTTTAGGTTAATCGAAGTTCAAAAAGGACTTGCAATATATGTCAGAACATGCTGTATAAATTTTGTTATTTACTTCCTTTTGACTTGTGGATTTCCCATTTGGCAAGGATATTTTTTATAAAAGGATGTGGTAGTTTATTTTTGAAATTTTCTAGTTCCACAAGAATCTTTAATGAGCTGCAATATAATTTTCAAGAGTGGCAAGGATTCAGTAATGTTCCAGAATCCTTTTCTTACAAGGATTTCTTATTCATTCTTGCTACACAAGGAAATAATGGTTGGTGCTACTTAATGACAGATTAGTTATTTTTATTATTTTCTTTCATGTTTGGGCTTAATTAAAACTTTTTCTTGAGTTAGGATCCAATGCTTGTTTGGATCAGGTTATGAGCTTTTCAGTTTAGGGTTCCAGGTCAGTTTTGTATATGGGTCCGTTCAGCTTATAAGGGTAGATCCATTAGGGTTAATTTTTAAAAACTATTTAAACACATGTAACCTAAATTTTAGCAGCCATTGATAAATATTACTTCTGAATTTTTTAGTTTTAATGTATGAGAGTGATTCTTGCATTCTTCAGTTCCTAAATGAACTGAATCTGACTTATCGAAGATTAATTAGCTTCATGGTAGCATTCTGCTCATTCCAATAGTGTTGGTGTCTTGGGACAAGTTTTTATTGTGTCACACTCCTATTAGACCTATTTCGGCTTTCCAAGATCAGATCTCAATCTTGATTATGGGTTGCGTGACCACATGATCACAAGGTTCACATTACTTAATGTATACCTAAACAAGAACAAACAACTCTTAAGATTTAACACTCTTTTGCATATTTATTTTGATCACTCTCAATGAAGATACCAACTTAAGCATATAAGAGTTCCCAAATCTTCCTTAAAGTGACTGTTTTATGGGTATTTAGCTTATTTGATCAAGCTATCACATTTCTTACATATGAAGAACGGATCAAATAGGAAAGAAAACATGATTAAACTCATTATCCAATCACCTAAAAAATCATATTTCTAAGTATTTTGAATTTTAAAACATTATCAATAATAATATTTAAATAAAAAATAAATATAAAAGATTTTTATTCATTAAAGATTATGTAGCAGTTACTGCTATGGTAACTTTGCATAATACCATATTTTAGACAATAAAAAAATCTTTGTTTTTAGGTAAAATCAATGAGTTCTTTCGTTAAAAAACAAATCATGATAGTTTTGAAAAATTAATAGTCATCAATAGTTTAATGAAACTATCTTAAAATTAGTAGATTATTTTTTTTTTTCAAACAAATCGCTGGAGTATCATCCTAGTAGATTTTTTTTTTCAGAACGTAGATCTTTGTCAATTAACACTAAATAATAATATTAGAGTAATTAAAATAGATAAAACATTTTTAAAAAAAAAACTTGAGGTATAAACAAGGATATTTTAGGCCTAAAGGTGTTTCTACAATAATTTCTTAATTTTAAAAGGAGTTGTCATCAATTATAGATGAAACATAATAAATGATAATAAATATTTATTTTTATAGGATTTATTTACAATTTAATTTTTTATGAAACCTAGATTTATTTGTTCAAGCTCTTTGGAATTTTACATAAAATTTACTTCATTTCTAAGGTTTTTCTTTAGCTTTCGAGATTAAAATATAAAGTTGGATGGTAAACTAAAAAATTAAATTGAGCATGAAGAAATTAAAAATTAAGCAAAATTTTTTTGATCTTTCTTTTTTTTATGGTGGTACCCTTTTTCAATGTAAATAAAAAAAAGCGAACTTTTCTAATTGTACATAAATAAAAAATATTTTTTTTTAGTTTTTCTTTGGATTTTTATTAAATTTTTATTTTTAAATTGATTGAAATCTTACATGTGCATTCCTTTTATTTAAAAGTCAAAATTAATGAAAAATGGATTTTATCGTTGATTATTTCTACTACTCAAGAAACCAAACCATAAAGTATCAATTGTACAACTTAAAAGTTAAAAACATATGGTGTTATATTAAAAAAATGTATCTTTTTAATTTCATATCTCTACTTTATTGTGCTTTTTTTTTTAGAAAAAATATTTTGACTGTGATTACACTTTTATAATTTCAAAAATTATATTTTATATACATGTCATCATAAGATTTAAATTTTAATGAAAAAACAAAGATAACCTTCTATATAATATCCTTATGACCTAAATCACAAATTAATCCATCGTTTCACACAGTTTTTTATTTTATTCTTTCCCCAATAACTCTCTCTACTAACCAAAAAAAAATTAAAAAAATCAAAGTAGATCTCTCTGCTTAGATTTTCTCATCTTAGAATTTTCTTCACTAAACTTTGACCCCATAATTACGTAGCATTGAGTACACAAGATGTACAAAATTCTGGAATATAGGAGGCAAATGAGAAATCAAGTTTCTAGCTAGAAAGTGAAGATTTAAAGCCCTAGCTGGAGAATGAGAGTTCGAAGACTCTAAACAAGAGTTGCGTTCGAGTATTCAATTTTGAATATCTAGGAATTTGAGGTCAACTATAATTTAAGGTTTCAAGTAAAATCTGATTCTATTTCTACTAATTCTATATTAATTAATTAAAAGATTGAGCTAAGAGATAATAAAATGTTGATGATGTCAAATTAGAACTAGATGATGTTAAGCTAAAGATAGCGGAACCACATTTGATGGATGTTGAAGACCTACAAGAAAAGAGGGAGTCTATTGAAACAAAAGATGACAACAATGGTATAAATGCAAATATTGATGTGAACCTTGTGATCACATCACTCAACCCACAATCAAGATTGAGATTTGATCTTGGAAAGCTGAAATAGATCTGATAGGAGTGTGACTCAATAAAAACCTGCTCTAAAGTATCAACACTATTAGAATGAAGTAGAATGACGCTGCGAAGTCAATTAATCTTCGATAAGTCAGATTCAATTCATTCAAGAACTGAAAAGAATCACTTTCACACGTTAAAACTGAAAAATTCAGAAATAATATTCATCAATGGCTGCCGAAATTTAGGTTATATGAGTTTAAATAGTTCTTGAAAAATTAATCATAATGGACTTTTATGGGCTAAATTAATCCATATACAAAACTGACCCAAAAACCCTAAACTGAAAAGCTCATAGCTTGATCCAAACAAGCCTTGGATCCTTACTGAAAACAAAGTATTAATTAAGCCCAAACAAGCCTTGGGACAGGCTAACAAAAATAAAGATAAAACTCATAAGTCCTAAGTCTTTATTTACCTAATGATCCTAGAAACCAATATGTCACGAAAAACCACCAACTTTTATTTCCTTGTGTAACTAGGATGAATAAGGAATCTTTGTAACAAAAGGATTCTAAAATACTAATGTATCTTTACCACATTTGGAAACTATGTTGCAGTCCATTAAAGATCCTTGTAAAATTAGAAAATCTTCAAAACAAGCTGTCACATCCTTGTAAAGGATCCTTACCAAATAGAAAGTCTACAAGTCAAAAGGGAGTAAATAACAAAATTCATACATCATATTTTGATCTATATCACAAGTATTTTCCAAGCTCCGATTCACCTGAAAGTTTACCCCAACATAGAAAAATATCTTTGAAATCATCTGGTAAAGTCTTAGCTTGATCTAACATCTGGATTTAGAGTTATGCTCAATAGTGAAAAACTAGATAATAGAAAATTTTATACCAAAATCCAAATCTGACATTGCTTTGATCGTATCATAAATTGAACCATTTACTTAATCATATCAACAACCAATTTTAAATACATGACTGAAAAAGATTGGTAAGTGAACCTAAACCGTACAGATATTAACAAGAAAAATGACAATGTTGATGTGAGTTACTCGGAAAATTTGAATTTAGATATGAGTTCTAATGATGCCTCTATAAAAGAAGATTTTCTATAGAGTAAACAAATTGACTTGAAGTATATTACTGACTTGTGATGGTGGCGCAGAGGAAAAGGGAGGGCTATCCAGCGGTGATGGTTGAGTTCATTTTGATCGCGTTAATTGGGTATGCGATGGTGGCGTCTAGGAGAAAGGGGACTAACCATCGATGACGAAGGCCGAAGGCGTGTTGTGCTAGGGGCTGATGTTAGGTGTGTGTGGGGGTGCCATGTTGCTGTTTTGGTTTGTTAAGGTTAGGTAGTCGGATTTTGACGGGAGAAAAGGGTGAGAGTGACGCTATATTCTTTTTTAATTTAATAGAAAAGTTATAATATTTAATTTATAAGAGGTCTTTAGTTATTAATTTGATTATAACGACAATTATATTTTTTTAAGCGCTTAAATCATTATATAAACTGTTATAAATATTATAAAAGTTAGGGTATAAAATTAGATCATTCACCCACACTACACAGTAAATTAGATTAATTTTTTCTTGAATATAAAAAAATAGATATTATTAATATTTTTTTAGTGGAAAAAAATTTAAATCGTGTGGAAGTTGACTCGATGTGACCTAATTAATTTTACATGTAAAAAAACAACCCGGATAACCAATTAAAACATAATTTGACTTAAGATTTTTTTTCAACCTGACATCCTTTTTTAACATTAAGATAACAATATATTTGATTGAATTAGATCAATTCGGGTTAACATGTCAAATTCATCACCTGAGTTATGAGACGATGATAACCCCATAAAAAAATTAAAATAAATTATAAAGTCTAATTTCCAATTAATCCAACGTTGAAGGATGAAATTAAGAAAAAAATCAATCAAAAAAGAAAAAAAATAACCCGAGTTAACTTGTGACGCGGGTCATAAGATCGAGATAACCCCATAGAAAGAAAATCAAAAATAATTACGAAGTTCAATTTCCAATTAGTCCAATGTTGAAGGATGAGACTAAAAAAACATAAAAAAACAATCTAAATCAATTTGTCAAACCCATGACCTACGTCATGAGACCGAGATAACCTCATATAAAAAAATAAAAAAATAACTAAATTTAACTCAGATTAACTTACCAAACTCATGACACTGACTATGAGATTGAGATTCCCATCAGAGAAAATGAAAACAAATTCTAAAGTTCAATTCTTAATTGATCATGTTGACCTCAATGTTGAATAATAATATTTATAAAAAAAATTAATTAAAAAAATAAGTCAAGTCAATATAGGTTAACTTGTTAAGCACTATTTCCGGATTATGAGATCATAATAATTTTATAAAAATCAAATCAAAATAAATCATAAAGTTTAATTCTCAATTAAACATAATATTAAATGATGAAACTGGAAAAAAATCAATTGAAAAAAAAATTCAGTCAACTGGAATAACTTGCCAGACTTATAACCAGGTCACAAGATAAAAATAATCTAATAAAAAGCAAATTCAATATTGAAGGACATGAGATAACCTCAAAGAAAGAAAATTATAAAAAATGACTTGATTTAATCAGTATTAAAAATATCAAAAACTACGACCTTGATTATAAAACCAAGATATTCCCATAGGAAACAAATCAAAATAGATTATGAAATTTAATTTCCAACTGACCCAATATTAAATGATAAAATTAAGAAAAATCTCAATTAAAAAAATCATAAAAAACAACCCGAGTCAACTCGGGTTAACCCATTAAGCACTATTCTCGAGTCATGAGACCAAATTAACCTAATAGAAAACAAATAAAACAAATCATGACTTCCTAATTAACCTAATATTAAAGGATGAGATTATAAAAAAAAAGTTAAATAAAAAAAAAAGCTTTAACCAACAAGGTTAGTTGCTAAATTTGTAATCTATATTATAAAAATAACATAATCTAATAAAAAAATTATAATATAAAAATTATAATTAAAAAATAATTAATTAAAAAAAAACGAATGTTGCCACGCCAAAAACATGTGTGGGAGAAATACTATTCATTCCTACAGTATTTTCCTCGTATCCAGCGTCTTAATACTACGAGTATTCCTAATCGTAAACTAAAAAATAATCTTATTCGCCGATCAGATAAAAAAAGATTATAGGTTGTTTGAGCTCCTTGTAGCAAGTTTCAATAATACCAAGTAAAGGGTCTTGCTTGGCTTCTTTGACAGTGCAGTGCCTGCAGTGCTCAACTCTTCTTCACTTTTTTGAAACGAGAGTTGGACTTCACCTATTTTGTTCTCCAAGGATTGGGACAGCTAAAAGAGGTGAGTTCATTAGGACTGAAGCTTATCTCTATCGTTAATGTTAATGTTAATAATGTTAATTAATTAATAATTAGTTAATGTTAATGTAATTTTTTAAATTACCAAGAAAAAGCGTACAAAGTACAAAACTAGTGAATATCAAGGTAATACTTTTATCTTAAGAGTGTATTTAACTTGAAGTTGTGGTGGCTTTTTATTAAAAATACAATATTTTTTAAGTACAAATTATATTTTTAAAAACTATAAAAACATGTCTTTTACTAAAAAAAAAAAAACACAAATCACCTCTCATTCAAAAACCCTCTAACATATCTAATCCAACCTGGAGAGTTGCCAAAGCAAAGTGGGTGATGTGAATGGTCCAGATTTAAGTGAGCAACAGACAGCATAAATACAGATGTAGGCAATCCTGACTTTCAAATCACAAATCTCACGAAACGCATCCGCTCTCTACCCTCCAACGCATCATCAATCGAACTGAACCTTTGAAAAAAACAGAAAAAGTAAAAGAAAAAGAAAATTGAGGTACGCGATCTCTTTCTCAATTCAATTGTAATTGTAATGGTGGTAATGATAATGTTTATGATTTTCTTCTGAAAGAGTAATAATCTGCCTGTGTTTATAGACAATAATAGCCAATTTAACTTGCATTTCCTTCATTTCTTTTGTTATTGTAAAATTATTTACTTTTTAGTGTCTAAAAAATTATAAATGTCACTGTAGGATCCGAAATATTGATGCACACTTCATGATAAAATAGAGGGAGAGATCTTTTTCATTTTTTTATTCGAAGTATTTTGATTAGGTTTTGTTAATCTATTTTCTTAGTTAGTACAATTCTCTCTAGCTTTTTTGGATTGTTGTTGTTGTTGTTGTTGTTGTTGTCGGCAGAGGATAGAAACTTGAATTAGATTTAATTTAATTTATTTTTTGTTTCAGCAGAAATGGAGCAGGCCGAACTGACTACAGTGCAGGTTGGTGATCTCATCACTTGTTTACACCAATTTATTTCTTATTTGCTTTCAGAATTTCAAGGTTTTTATTTATTTATTTAGGTTCTGAAGAGGGATATCCCATGGGAGACATACATGGTGACCAAGCTAATTTCCGGGACAGATCTTCAACTTTTAAGGCGTTATGATAATAGACCTGAAAGTTATAGGGCACAATTGTTAGATGATGTAACCAAATCACTCATCATCCATTTTCTTTTATGCATTCTGTTTTCTATGTATATATGTTTATGACCTGAATGCTAAAGTCACTTTATTGTTTATATTCAAACTATGCAGGATGGTCCAGCTTATGTTCGGGTATTTGTTACCATATTAATTGACATTTTTAAGGAAGAAACGGTTGAGTATGTTCTGGCTTTAATTGATGAAATGCTTACAGGTATTATTGTTAACTAGTTTATATTCCTGCCTGTAATTGTATGTTTGTTTGTCAACTTATTTTTCATCTCTTTTTGCAGCAAACCCAAAAAGAGCCAGATTATTCCATGATAAGTCTCTTGCTAATGATGGTTCTTATGAACCTTTCTTAAGTTGAGTATTCATTTATAGTTTCTTTCACTATAATTGTTCAGGTTAGCTTGACATTTTTGTGTGAGTTTGTTTTCCTTGCATTCTGCAAAAACAAGTTCTGCAATGTGCATGTTGTATGGGGATGCTGTGGAATCACAAAGTTCTGTGCTTAGTAACATGCTTCTCTCCAGCCATTTCTTTTCTTTTGTTAATAGAGAAAGGAAGAAATGTATCAGAGGTAGAGAAGATTGTAGATAAACAAATTAGAAAGTAAGGCATCCTCTAAATTGAAGAAGAAAACGAACACCTCTGAAAATAAAGGAGCTATCCAATTCTGTTTGAGTTAGCTAGAGACACTCCTAAAAGCCTATAAGCATTGCTCGAAACCTTCCATACTTGCAATTTGACCAACAGTTTTTGTATTTCACCAAAGATTCATTTCATTTGGATCCAGCTTAAGTTAAGATACAGGCAACTCCTTAACAAATTCAAAAAGCTTTTGACAGTGACAATCATGATGTTAGTGTAGATTCTAAGCCTTTTCAAATTCATAACTATGATGATAATTGTGATTGAAACATTTTTGATGGTTGTGCCCCCTTTTGCTCATGAAACTGGGTATAGCAATATATGCCCAGGCATAAAAGTAGTGGTTAAATAGTTCTAGTTGGTCATCAACCTATGGATGCTAGAACTTTGTGTTTGAAACTATACTTGCTCATTTTATCTTGGTCAAAATCATGAAAACTAAAATTAACTGCAATTTGGTCCACTTTCAGATTGCTTTGGAAAGGTAACTGGTTCATACAAGAAAAGAGCTGCAAGATACTTGCCTTGATTGTAAGGTATTGACAAGATGCTCCTCTACTGTTAAAGAATGAAGTTTCAAGCAACATTGATTTCTCCATAACACATCAAGGTAACTGTGATCCTTTCATTTTTTTTTAGTGCTAGGCCAAAAACTCAAGATGACCTTCTTTCAAATGGAGAAGCCTCAAATTCAAAGAGCAAAATTACTTGCGTTGATGATGTGCTAAAGGGATTGGTTGAATGGTTTTGTGCCCAGGTTGGCATGCTGGTTTTAGAAAATAATTTAGTAGGTTTTAATTTGGATGACACTCGTTGTCACACTTCACTCTTGATGTATAATGTCATTCAGCTGAAGAAGCCTTCGAATCCTAGTCGTTCCATTCCAACTGCAATTAGCTGTCTAGCAACATTACTTAAGGAACCTGTGGTCAGATCTTTGTTTGTTCAGGGAGATGGTGTGAAGTTGCTGATTCCATTAATTTGTCCTGCATCCACCCAGCAATCTATTCAGGTAACCCTTATCCTGCTTTGCAATCCTTCTACACTGTCATGATTAAATACTGTTATCTGACAAGCTGTTTGAGCATGGTTTACAGCTTGCAGTGTTTTTCATGCAAGCTTTAAATTCTAGAACTCATAAACAAGTTGTTGTTCTTCATTTTATTGATATCTTATTCTCTGTCACAGCTTCTTTATGAAACATGTCTCTGTGTCTGGCTATTGTCTTACTATGAACCTGCTATCAAATACTTGGCTACTTCAAGATCATTGCCACGACTAGTAGATGTCGTAAAGAGTTCCACAAAAGAGAAGGTTAGGTGGATTTTGTATCTATTTTTCCATATAAATAATGACTATAGGTCGCAGTCATGTATTTATCAACTTTCGTGATGTTGCATTTTCTGGCAAGGACCACTTTGGCACATACTCTACTGCTTGACATATTCTTTCCTTGCCATTTTTATGGCAACTAGATTTACGTCCCTATACAGACAATATATGCTAGGATTCATCTGATTTTATTAAGTTATTTGTGTTGGTTTCTGCTAGGTTGTCAGAGTGGTGGTCTTGACCCTTAGAAACTTGCTTTCCAAAGGTACTTTTGGTGATCAGATGGTGGACCTTGGATTGCCACAAATTGTTCAAAATTTGAAAGCACAAGCATGGAGTGATGAGGCAAGAGATGTAGAATGTTTAACTCCAATTCTCCTCATGATTATTAATTTTGTTTTGAGAATTTGAGGAAACAATGAAGTGTTATTCCTTAGTCGCCTTCCTTGATACTGGTTATTCCATATCTGCCGTACATAGTGCACTTGCTATGATGAATTAATTTTACTTTGACCATCACCTTGACTTTTTGACACACGAACTTACTAAAATTCCTTTTTTTTTTCCTTTTGTTTTTTGGTAATAAGAGGTTTTCAGTAATTTTATTAATTTTTATACACTGACCATCCCTTCTCATATCCTTTCTCATTCTTTTTGGTTGGCATTATCATTATCATTTTGCTTCTGAATTTGTTATTCTTACATTTATTTGCTGGACTTTAATTGTTAAATTCGCAATTACAAGTTATATAATGCAAATTCTAGTCATTTGTACTTAATGCATTATTAACTAACAGCATGGATTAGCTGCATGTTCTTACAACTTTTTTCCAGTCATATATGGGATTGGACATGTATTTGCATGCTTTTTTAGTGTTGTTTTTAATTTTAATGCTCTTCATTTCTGTGGAACAACTTGCATCATACCACTCGTTATCTTTGGTACTATTTGCCATGTAGTACAATGCCTTTGTGCTGGCAGTAGAAAGTACTTTCGAGGGGTTGTCTATCTGTACCAAAGTGTTATTTCCTGGGCACTGTGTAAGTGTTACTCTTGTGTGATCATAGAAAAGGAAAATACCTCACAATTTTTATTTCTTTTTCAGTAGTTTTTTTTTGGATTGGAATTTACTTTTTCACTTTGTGATTTTCAATCTTGTGAATTGAAATTTTTTTTTGGTACTCATTTATTCCAAGACTTGATTTTAACTTTCTCATCTACAAGAAAACCTTTCAGTAAATGTGAAATTCAATGATTATTTTGTGGAATTTCGATGCAAGCTTGTTGATGTTCAGTACAGATGTGGTGGTTTATTTACTTAAATCTTGGCTGCCTGATTTTATTTCCCATATGATTAAATTGATCGCTTTTATTTGCCTTTGGACTATCTCTTCTCCCCTTTTCTCTATTTCTGTGCATGTGCATTATATCTGTATCAGTGTATGTCTCCATTCTACTGCTCTAGTTGCATTTTAGTTCTAAAAATATCTAGATTCTATCTTATGGCTTCTTAGTTTTAGATTATCTAGCATGAAGTTTATCATGAGACTTGATTCTGTTACTTGTAGAGTTTTTCAAGCAAGTGATCGTGAATTGAATCATGTCCATAATCTCATACTTCTCTTTTTAACTTGTTTCTCCTTTAATTGCTTTTAATGTTTCTCAGGACCTACTGGAGGCTCTGAACCAAATAGAAGAGGGGGTAAAGGATAACATTAAGAAATTGAGTTCTTTCGACAAATACAAGCAGGAAGTTCTCCTTGGCCATCTTGACTGGTCTCCTATGCACAAAAATCCTGCATTCTGGTGCGAAAATTTCACGAATTTTGAAGAGAATGATTTCCAGGTACTTTTTATCGATCTTCTCATATGTTAATTATGTACTTGATGCTCTTTTAACCGATCAAGGTGAATGATGTCACAAGAAGTATGATATTTTGAACAGTCCTAATTGCCTACTGGATTTTCTTTAAATGCACAAATTTATTAAGTCTCATGGGGTCCTTGGCCAGTGGCCTTGGGGGTTAATGGCATCTCAGTAATTGCAAAGAAACTGACTAAAGCCTAGCAAGATCTGAGATGGGTTTTTGGGATCGCCTGTATTAAAAACTTGAAGTTTAAGAAGTGAAACTCAAATTTCTATTTTACTTTTAATTGATTGTATCAAATAAAATAAATCATGTTGCGTTACCTTTATATTCTTTCAACTACCGAAGTGTATGGAATAGTTCCATTCCTAGTTCCGTTATGTTTCTCACTTCATTCTTTTGCATTGCTTCATGTTAAAGAAAACGTTATTTGTAAAATGGATATGTGATTACAATTCGTGAGTTCATAGCCTTGCAATCTGAGTGTAGCTATTAACTTGTGTAGCATGTCCGCTCAATTCTCTAAAATAAATTGGTAATAGCCAAGATTGGTATTAGCAAGAGTAAATATACGTAGAAAGTGCTTGATTTCCTTCTCATTATTCTATGGACATGCATGTGTTCTCTTTGAAAACCATTCGAACTTGGAAAGGCACAAGTTCTAAAATTATTATCATTCAATGATGCTTGAGGAAGCCTGCTCTTTGTTCGTGATGCTTCCTGATTTTTCTGTACTTTCAAAAAAGGAAAAAAAAGATAATATACTAATATCATATCGGTGCTTTAGCTTGGGGAAATCACCTTGTCTTCTTTCTTGTTTTTAATATATTTGAATTTTGCACTTGAATTTGTTATTTTCATTTTGAGTCTAGATCCTTGGGTTTCTTTTAGTTATTGAAACAGCAGATAAAGGACAAACCCACCATAACTGTCAAATCATAAGTATCCCTGAATGGTCCTTGTATTGATTCTGTTTATTTTGGGGTTCATCTCATAAGTATCCCTGAATGGTCCTTGTATTGATTCTGTTTATTTTGGGGTTCATCTCCTTTCAGATTAACTGGTCCAATGAGCCTCAGCTTGACATTATTTAAAATTTTAAGTATATGACCCCTGGAGTAACCAAACAAATTTTAGTCTCCATTATTAAATAGGATCCAGCCACTAGGAGTATCACTCTTAGTTCCTCAGTTCACTATAACATTGATGATATGCTGGTTTTTTATACAGAATCTTTTTGCCTGAGTTTGATTCTCTACTAAATCCATTTCTCATTCTTTGCTCGGTAACAGAAAAGCACTCAATTGCAAGTAAATATTTGTCAATCAAGCACTGAGCTTGATTGACTGTCAATTTTTTCAACTACTGGTTGCACACTATGTGTTTGATCAGAATAATGCTCTTTCCAGTTCAGCTGTCCCTGTGTCTGTATTTTAATAATGCTGGGTTGTAATGCAGGAAATTAACACAACCGACTATGTAGGTTGTATGATAGGTTGTTTTGTTGAATGGGATTTGAGGTCTGGAAAAATGTGGTATCGAAATCATGACAACTACTGAACAAAATAAAATCAGCATATTAATTATTGATTTAAATTCTCTCTCAAAATTGGAACTGCTGTGGTGCTTTTCTACTTCAGATTCTGAGGGTCCTCGTAACAATTTTGGACACATCCAATGATCCAAGAGCTTTGGCTGTTGCTTGCTTTGATCTCTCACAGTTTATCCAGTACCATCCTGCTGGCCGGATCATAGTGACAGATCTTAAGGCCAAGGAAAGGATGATGAAATTAATGAACCATGAAAATGCTGAAGTTATTAAAAACGCTCTTCTCTGTATTCAAAGGCTCTTCCTAGGTGCAAAGTATGCAAGCTTTCTGCAGGTCTGATTCGTGAGGTGTTCAATGACTCTGGCCATTAATCAGCTGATTCTGGATTGCTCCCATGAGCAGATACTGAACTCGGCTCCTTTGTTACTTGTGATTGACATCAGAAATTTATCAATCCGGGCTCATTTTTTTATTAGACGTTGGAAAACTGTGAAGAATTAATTTATTCTACTGAATGAGACTTAGATATTTGGGGGAGAATATTTGTATCATGTTGTTTTGGGTGTGTATGCGTTTCAAGGGTTCGTTGATCGATCAATAACGTAATTATGCAAGAGTAGAAGAATTATATGTATCTGTTTATTTAGACATTGATTCAGTGAGTTGCACAAAATAAAACATATTTTGGTATTCTCGGTTATAGGGATGCATGCTTCTGGTGGATTTGTTCTTAACATGGGCATTAATCAAAAGAAAATAGGAAGGCATTAGGTTTTTTACATGGATGTCCGGTGCCAGATTTGTCTTCTATGATGCTGAGGGCTTTGTGATGGCTTGAACGGATTTTGATTTAAGCGGCGGGGTTGGGAGGTTACTTGAACACAATCCCACCCATCTCATAATTATTTTTTTATTAATAGAAAATGAAAAGAATTAGCTTAAGTAAAAGGAAAAAAAGTTTGAAAGAAAGAAGAAATTGTTTATTTAGAAATTTTAGATGGATCAATTATAAGATCTAAGGTTAAAGATGTATTTAATGAGTTTATTTAAAGTATTTGGATCAATATGAATTTTAAGAATTTTAAAAAGGCTTCATCTTTAAACAAGATATGATTAAGTCTTAATTATTTTAATTTATGTACATCTACAAAAAAAAGGGGCAGTTTCCTATGAAATATTTAGGAGTGCTTTTTATCTCGTCCAGACTAAAGGTTGTTTATTGTAAGGGCTCGTGAATCGAATCACCTCTAAAGTTCGACATTGAACTTGTAGAACACTCTCATACATAGGATGAGTATAACTGATTAATTCAGTTTTATTTTCCGTATTGGGCATCTCTGTTTGTCTTACCTGAGCAAGTAATAAAAAATGTAGAGCAAATTATGAGATCCTTTTTTTGGTCGGGTTTAGATATGAGATCTACTAGGGCTAAAGTGGCTTAGGATCATGTATGTCTTTCAAAAAAGGAGGGGGGGGTCTAGGAATAAAAAGGATAGCATAATGGAACAAGATTGCTTTGTTGAAACACATTTGGAACCTGTGCAATGACTCAGATGGCTCAATCTAGTCTACTTGGATCAGATCCAATCTGTTGCGAGGTAGGAATTTCTGGACAATCAAGACGCTAGAGAATTGCTCTTGGGCTTGGGGAAAGATTCTAAAGCTCAGATTCTTAGCATGGCCGAAGATGAAGTACATCATAGGAGATGGCATGACAACCTCTCTATGGTTTGATAATTGGCATCCTCACAGCCTGCTTGCGGATTCTTATGGTGAAAGATTCATCTATGATTCAGGTATGGAAAAGAACGCGAGGTTGAATGTGCTGATTAATAACTTAGAATGGAGAATTCCTACCACTCAAGCTATTGTCTGGCAACCCACTGTAGAAGCTATTCCTTCCAATTCTAATCCTAATATGGGGCAAAAGGATGAGATTGTTTGGTTGGATTCGCCTAATCAGAGATTCTCGATCGAAGTAGCTTGGGAGCAACTAAGAATTCATAATCAGATGGTTGAATGGCATGACATTGTGTGGTTCAAGAATGCTATTCCAAGACATTCGTTTCTTCTATGGGTGGCTGTCCAACAGAAACTCACAAATCAGGATAGACTTCATCGGTTTGGTATACATGGTCCCAATAGGTGTTCACTCTGTCTCCGCAACAATGAAGATCACAACCACTTGTTCTTTGAATGCTCCTATACTAAAGCAATATGGTGGGATGTTTGTGACAGATGCAACATTCCAAGAATGACAAAAGGCTGGGATGAATGGATTCGATGGGCCACTGTCACTTGGCATGGCAATAGTTTCATGAATTTTTCTCATAAACTTGGTTTTGCAGTTACAGTGTATTATATCTAGCAAGAACAGAATGCAAGGATCTTTGCGGGAATGTCTAGAACTTCGAATTTGGTCTTTGATCAAATCGAATGTATCATTCGTGATAAGCTTGATTTGATGAGGAACGTTCTACCAACAAATAAAAACATATGAATCCAAAGAGCTTAGAGGGTCAATAACATAGAATCTTAATTTGATATTTAGCTGGTTGTATTGGTGTCCCTAACAAGTCTAGTTAGGTCTCAGTATTTTGTTCGATGGCTAGCCTGTAGCCATTTGTTGTTTTACATTTCTGGGGAATGCCCTTATAATCTTTATATCTTCTTCTTTTAATACATACATCAACTTACTAAAAAAAAAATAGTTTTTCTAATGCACAATTTTAATCTAGCTAGCATAATTATTTATCTGATTGTTGGATCGGATTGAAATATTACCAAAAGATTCTAGTGACCTTGTTTTATATTAAATTAACATTTCAAGTCAATCAGACACTAGGAAGACCTTGCGATAAGGTCCAAAATATACTGTGCGAGAATTGTATTAGCTTCATAGTTGATTTATAATTTTTTTTTCTATTTTACTTATAATTCTTTTGTTATTTTTCCAACATTATTTATGATGTTTTTTTACCTATTATAAATAGGATTATTTAACTTGTAATTAATTTTTTTTACAGACTTTGATTTCAGAATAATATTTGTGTGTGTATGAGGAAAAATCATACTTTTTGGTTCTTAAAAGAACTAAAATTATCTTATCAAAGAACAATTATGTTCATGTCGTCTTTCTTATACTTCTCATTCCCTTGGTTATAAGGCATGCACTGAACATGCAAATCAAAGAAAATGATGTAGATCATAAACAGGAAGACATATTTCACACTCGATGTCATATCCAAAACAAGGAATGTAGCATGATAATTGATGGAGGTAGTTGTATTAATGTAGCTAGTGATACTTTTGTGAAGAAATTGAATCTGAGTTGTATTAAACATCCTAGGCCTTATAGATTGCATTGGTTGAATGAATGTGGTGAAGTAAAGGTAACTAAGCAAGCATTGATTGTGTTTGCTATTGGGAAGTATTCTGATGAGGTTATGTGTGATGTAGTCCCAATGCATGCTACTCACTTACTTTTGGGGCGACCATGACAATTTGATCAGAAGACGATTCTGATGAGGTTATTGTAAAGGATGGTAAAACCATCACTCTTGTAGCTCTTTCTCCAAAACAATTATATGATGATCAAATGAAATTAAAAAGAGGAATTGGTGTCTTTACGTGACAACGTGATTACAGGGTTCGTCTAATTTGGTATCAGAGCTTGGCTCCATTAATCAGGTTATATCCTTTTATTTCTTTTATTTTTGTTTTTACCTTCTGCGTCAATTTTTCTTTGTGTTGTTATTCTTGATTAGTTGCGTTGAATTGAGTCTTTCGGGATTAAATAAAAGGGTGTCGTTTTCATTCTCTCTTTCCAGATTTTCATTTTAGAGTAAAAAAATAAAATAAAAAATCAGAAAACATTATTTAGGTCAGGGATTTGTTTCGCTTCTGTTTTGCGTCCACTTATTTTGTAATTGTGTCAAAATTGATATTCTGGTTATTTAGGGTGAAATCGCACAATATATCAATTTTCAACTCATGTGGACATCGTTTGGTGTTCCAAATTTAGGTTTTAAAGGGATCGATTCGAGTCAGTTTCGCGTCCATATATCACATCAATTCGAAATTAAATCAAACTTGATATTCTGGTTTTTTGGTGAGAAGTCACTATAAATGTCAAATTTCAGACCATTTGGAAGTCGTTTGGTTTAGGGTTTTTTTTTTGTCTAAAGGGGTTTGTTACGTTCGTTAATTGAAAGTCCATGTAATTTTGGGTCAGTTTTCAGTCCTTAATGTCTTACTTTCTTTACTGTCATTAACTTTTTAGGTTCTGATATAAAAAAATTCAAAGGGAGCATTACAATCAGGATTTCATGTATTCTGACAAGGTATTATGGCAAAAGAAGAGGAGGATTCAAGGAGAGGTGGTATCAAAGGAAGAGAAATAAATAGATTAGTGTTCTAAAAAAAGAAACCAAAAGCCTATTCCGTATTTGAGGGAAGATGCAGCAAGAACTTGATGTGTTAATGTCATTAGTCAATGCCTAGCAAGCTTTAGAAAAAGAGGAGCAAAAACGCCGCAATGATGATAGACAAAAGAGAAGGGTTGCTACCTTCCTCCAAAATTGTTGGCAATGATTGTTGGCAAAACCTATCTCCTATCCCTAATAATTATTCGAGGAAGATTCATCTTTGAAAAGAGAGGGAATGATACGATCCGAGCAGTGAAAAGCCAATCAGATACTGATTTTGATGTAAAATGCGCAACTATCCAGTTTCATGGCAACAATCATAATTCTCAATCCTACCATTGGATCAAGCTGAAAGTTTACATAGAGTCTCCTAACACGTTTTCCTACCTGGGTTTAACTTTCAGGTCAATCAGAGCTCGAAAAGGCATTGCAATACTAGTCAACAGAGGCTGTATGAATTTTGTTATTTACTTTCTTTTGACTTGTGAACTTATTTGGCTAGGATTTTTTTCGTACAAGGATATGGCAGCTGGTTTTGGGAATTTCCTAGTAAGGATATTTAATAGGCAACAACATAGTTTTCATGTGTGGTATGGACTCTATATTAATGTGGAATCCTTATGGTGTTTGGAAACAATTATTCTATCTTTATGTAGGAATCTATTATTAAATAAGTTTTTAAGTTAGCTAAGAATACTTTGCAAACAAGAAAACTAAAGAGGAGGCAACTTCAGATTTGATTCTTCTAGCTTATATGGGGACTTCTAAAGGGTAACAAATCCGATCCTATCATATTTAGGATATGAAATTCAGATTTATTATTGTTATTTTTTTTCCTTCTTAGTTTAGGGTTTGTTTATATTATTTGGGTTTAATTGTAAGTGAGCATCATATAAGTCCACATAAAGGGTCCATTAGGGTTTGTTTCAGTCTAGAGTCGGTATAAATATGGTTAGACAATTCAGATTAATAAAACTTCTTGTTTACTGCACTTGTTGTGTGTTGGTGGGATAATCTCTCTTCCTTGGTTTTCTAAAGAACTGAAAAATGACTTATCGAATAACAACTGACTTCGTGATGTCATCTTTATACTTCTCGTTCGCGAATCAATATTCATTGGGGGGGTTTCCATTTCTAATAGTGGTGGTGCCTAGGTACAAGTTATCTTTGTGTCACACTTCTTTCACCTGATTTACTTGGCTTTCTAGGAATTGGTGTCTTTACATGTGGGTTGCTTGACCGCCTGATCAAGAGGTTTGCCTCAAATTTGCTAATTGTTGGGTGGCGGCATGATTTCTAATAATGTTGGTGCCTCGGTTCAAGATAATCGTTGTGTCATGTTTTATTATCTCAAATATGATTTTTGGCTTTCCAGGATTGTGTTCAAACTTGCTTGTGGGTTCTTGGATCTTATATCCAAGAGGTGAACATCAGTGATTATCAAATCTTGACTTTTAAAATCAGACTATATCTTTCTGAATTTCTTCAAGTTTTTTTCACATTTAAATTTTAGTGTTTTTCATTATTTTACTCCTTTAGTTACGACCTTGATAAAATAAATAAAAGAAAGAAAGAGATTGATAGATTATTTAGAAATAAAACCTGTGTGTAGTTTGCTCTTACTTTTGGTTCTTTATGGAACAACTCTGACTTATCGATGAATTAAACAAGTTTTTTTTGGCATCTTCTATACTTCTCGTTCATGTCTTGATTATATGTTGGGTGGGGTGGTTACTTATAGTCTCGGTACAAGTTATCGTTACGTCAAGCTTAATCGCATGCCTGAATTTAGCTTTCTTAGGAATAATTGATTTGACTGTGGGTTTTTGAATCTTTATATCCACGAGGTTCGCATCTCTAAAATCAGGTTATATCTTCTAGTCTTTTATTTTTCGTGTTATTTCATTATTATCATAATTCTATTTAGACTTGTAGCATATAAAAAAGGAATATTATTTACGATATGAGTATTTAAAATTCAAAAAAAAGAAGAAATATAAAAGAAATTGCCAAAGGGTTAAGTCAGTCACAAATTGTATTCTTCAAGTCTTGAATCCAGCAACTCATAAAATGATATCTACCAATCCAAAAAAGAATGATTCTTGGGATATATTAATGTCATATCTTGATTCTGGGTTATTTAGGTAAAATTTCTTGGGTTATTTCCTAAAATTGCAAAAAACAATTCATAACGAGTAGTTTGGTGTCAATATTTGCTTTCTTGATACTTTCAGATAAGTTAAGCAAAAATAAAATAGTGTCTTTGCTTAGTTAGGTTATTTGAGTCTTACTTCACAAGTACTTTTATTTTTGTATTTTTTTATGTCTTCGTATCATTCACATTTCACACGAATTCATTTTGCTATTCATGATTTTATAATCGTAGTTTCATGCTGATAGTTTTGAGGTTTTATCTCTTCTTGAGTCTTCATATTATTTATGATTGCGCTATTAAGTAAAATTTTCTAATTTATTGTGAATTAGTTCATGAAAGAAATAGAATTTTGAGATTGAGTAGTGAAAGACAAAATGTGAGCTTATTATCATGAAAAGCCAAACATTTAAGTGAAACACGAGGATAGTAATATGTATTGAGTGTAAACACATAAGAAAGGGTGTAAAGATATATTTCTCTTGCTACTAACATGATGTTTAGATCTTGACAATGTCAACCAAAAATGGATCATCATCACCAAAAGATAGGAATAATTTGAAATGAGGTTATTTTGCTATGTAACAAAAATTAGAGTTGATGAACACAAGGCTTAGAGAAGTTATGAATGAGATGTTTGGATCTTACCAAAGTAGCTAGCCTTTGAGGTGAGTTAGACCATTGAGTTCCCAAGGGTAAAAGGCCTGTGAGATGAACTATTTCACCTCCAAAAGAGTTTATAGCAAAAAATATAAATGAAAAGGCGAGAATTTTGAGAATGATTATGATGCTAGGTTTAGATAACATAAAAACCATAAGAAAGTTCAGCCACCGGGACATTTCAACTAAAGAATAGCAGACCATGAAGGTGGTTTTCATGATGATTTGGATAAAACTTGGAGAATATTAAGATCAAGATCCTGGCTTTTTAGGGGGGGATGATCCTGAAGTATATTTGGAGTGGAAGAAGAAAGTAAAATTAATTTTTTATTATCACCAATAGTTTGAGGAAAAGAAGGCAAAACTTCTTGTTATTGAATGATGAAGATCAGCCCAACACCAAGCGTAATCATGCCAACGACACATTAGAGGTGCCAATTGGGCCAATTACAAGAGCTAGGGCGAAGAAGCTTAAAGAAGCATTGAACATGCTTATTCAAAACATATGGAGCAAGATGGACCTAGAGGATCTTGGGACATCTAAGGAGCATGAAGGGCAGCCTCTAATTCATCTAATTCACGTCCAAGAATAGCCTAATTCGTGTGGAACAAAGGGCTGATGGTCTGGCCCCATAACAACCTTGTTAGGCTTGTTTTTCCTAATGTTACAAGGATAGAAAGGAAGTTGGCTAGATCGTGTTTCTAAAGAGGGGAGGATTATTTAATGTTTTTCCGAACCTAAAAAGGAAAGTAATTAAATCAACAACAAAAGAGGAAATTTGCTTTGTTATTGTCCAAGTTATACAAGGAAATCCAAGCTAATAAAGGAAAAGAAAGGGGCGGCAGCAAGGAAACCAAATCAGATCAGATTTCCCTAGTGATACGGTTCAGCCTTGTGATACGAACCAAGTAAGGTCAGATTCAAATTTTGGCGTAAAAAGCGCAACAGTCCAGGTTTACGGCTACAATTATAATTCTCAATCTGACTGTTGGATCAGGCTAAACTTTTATGCGGACTCTCCAAACATGTTGTCCCACTATGGGTTAAAATTTCAGGTCAATCGGACTACGGGAAGGTACCACAATACTAGTCAACAGAGGCTGTATGAATTTTGTTATTTACTTCCATTTGACTTGTGGGCTTCTTATTTGGTTAAGATTCTTTTTCTACAAGGATGTGGCAGCTAGTTTTGGGAATTTCCTAGTTCCACTTAGATCTTTAATGAGTTGCAGTATAATCCTTAAGTATGGCAAGGATTCATTAATGTTTTGGTTTGCTTATGGTTCACCAAGAATTGTGTTTCTGTGGCAAAAATTGAGTGATCCTTCAAATTTCAACTAATCCCCCCCTTCTCTCTTTCTCTCCTTTTCCTTTTTAATATACTGATATAAGCCCTCAAATTTCAATTGATTCAAAATAATCTCTTTTTTTTTCTTTTTAATATACTGATATGATTAGAGACAGTAACAAGATGAAATATAACTTTTTTTTTTGCTTAGATGACGCAGCCACGAAGAACAAGAAGATGGACGTAAACACTGAAAAACTTATAGGAACACTAAAAAAACAAAAATAACATAAGGAAATAACCTTGTTTCAGAGCTTAGCTTTGATACCAACTGATGCGAATCTTGTGATTACGTGGTCACGCAACCCACAATCAAGATTGAGATCTAATCCCGGAAAGCCGAAATAGGTCTGATAAGAGTGTGACACAATAGAAACCTGCCCCAAGGCACCAATACTATTGGATTGAGTAGAATGATGCCACAAAGCCAGTTAATCTTCAATAAGTAAGATTCAGTTCATTCAAGAACTGAAGAATGCAAGTCTCACAAGTTAAAACTGAAAAATTCAGAAGTAATTATCATCAAAGCTGCCGAAATTTAGGTTACATGTGTTTAAATAGTAATTATCATTAAAAGTAACCCTAATGGATCTACTCTTGTGGGCTGAACTAACCCACATACAAAACTGATCCAAAACCCTAAACTAAAAAGCCCATAACCTATTCCTAACTCAAAACAAAGTTTTAATTAAGCCCAAACATGAAAAAAAAATAAAAATAGCTAATTTGTCATTAAATACCACTAGCTTTTCTTTCCTTGTGTAGGGACTTATGGTCATATCACAAGGCTGAACCGTATCACCTAGTCTACTAGGGACTTATAATGGGCGGGAACTAATCCTATGCTTGCATGGAAGGTTCATTCAGCTATAATAACTTATATACTAGGGAAATCAGATTAATTAGCTTTTATTTTCTCAAGTTATATGCGGCAAAACAATACCAGACTTTATGTTATTTTTATTTCTTTCTGTTTTGGGTTATATTTGGGTTTAATTTTAAGTGGGCCTCATATAAGTCCACATAAGGGGTCCATTAGGGTTTATTTCAGTTTGGAGTCAGTATAAATAAGGGCATAACCAAACATGTAAGGTTACGTAATTTTCAGATCAATAAACTTCTTTTGCCGCACTTGTTGTGTGTTTGTGGGATAATCTCCCTTTCTTGGTTCTCTAAAGAACTAAAAAACTACTTATTGAAGAACAACTGACTTCGTGGCGTCATCCTTATACTTCTCATTCCCAAATCAATATTTGTTGGGTGAGGTTTCCGTTCCTAATAGTGTTGATATCAAGGTACAAGTTATCTTTGTGCCACACTTCTGTAAAACTTGATTTACTTAGCTTTTCGAGAATTGGTGTCTTTGCGTGCGGGTTGCTGTCCACCTGTTCAATCATAGTTTCTTGTCTCTTTCTGAAGCTTGCTGGGCATTAACTATTGCCGTTAACACATCAAGTTGCTTCATCTCCCCTAGAATACGGGATAGACTCTTGGATTCTTTTTTTAGAGCATTAATCTCTTTATTTCTCTCCATTTGATACCACCTCTCCTTTTGAATCCTCCTTTTCTTTTGCCATAACACCTCATCAAAATACATGAAATCCCTTCGGTTTCTAGGCTGCCGAAAACCTTACCGATGGCCTAAAGTCTCATCCTTAAAACCACCATTAACAATATCATCAACAACCTCCTCAAAATCCTCATCATCAGCCCACCTTGGCCTTTTAGCCCTACTGCCCCTGTTTGCTTTCGGTTCAGCCCCAAGCTTCCTCACATTTTAGGTGCTTGTACCAGCCTCGTTACCACGTTTCTCCACCTTATCAAGTTTGTCGCACATATTTCCAATCACAGAATTCATCCTCTCCATCATCTGCGTCATGGCTTGCATTTGGAACGTAAGTTCTCCGTTAATGGTAAAAAAAATCCTCATATCCCTCGTGTTTCGCTCAAACACTCTTAATATCCTCACATGCTCACACCTCTCATCTCATCTTCTTACGGTTCTTGCAGAACTCAAACCAATACCAAATAGAACCAACTTGGTAATGCAATCTAAATATGTATATATGACTCAAGAAGCAATAAAAACCAAAAAACAAGCAAAACAAAACTGAGATGATAGTCTTGCGAGTTGCAAGCGAATCTATCCGAAATATGAACAAAATTGAAGACTCAAATAAAAACAGAAATGAAATATGCAAAGATGATGAAATAGCACCCAAATAAGTTGGATATGTTGAAAATATACTGCAAGAAATGAAAACAACAGAAAGAAAGTGAATTTTAAAAGTTGATGCAAAACAGACTCGTTTATGACAAGTTAAGTCTAAATCTGGAACCTAAAGTGAATGATATCTAATTGAGCTAAAATTTCAGATATAGAGCGATATCAACCCAAATAGACAGAATATGAATTTTAAGCAATTTGCGATAAGGTTTGATATAGTGACACAAAAAGGATAAGAATCAGACCTGATTAGACCCGAAATTAAAAACAAAAGCAAACGATATCCAGTTGACCCCAAACTTAATATTTGATATGATTAGGGCACCATTAATAAGAGAATCAAATTTGAGACAATTACGAGTTGATTTGGTCCAATTTTCCCTTGTTTAGTTATCTGCGGCAGAAACTAATAAACGTCTCTTTGAATGATTTTTTTCTTTTTTCTTTTTTTATGCTACTGATATATTTTGGACAGTAACCAAACAAAATAACAATTTTTTTTTTCTTTTTTGATATGCTGCAAAATCAAGGAGAAGAAGAAATTGGACACTAAGAATTTTTTGCAGAAACAACACAAAATGAATATTTCAGAGGGATATAACCTAATTAATGGAGTCAAGCTCTGATACCAAATGATGCAAACCTCATGATCACATGGTCACACAACCCACACGCAAAGACACCAATTCGCGGAAAGCCACGTAAATCAGGTTTGATAGGATTGTGACACAAAGATAAGTTGTGCCTAGGCACCAGCACTATTGGAAACGGAGACCCCTACCCAACGAATATTAATTCACGAACGAGAAGTATAAGGATGACACCACGAAGACAGTTGTTCTTTGATAAGTCGTTTTTCAGTTCTTTAGAGAACCATGGAAGGGAGATTATCTCACCAACACACACACACACAAAGTGCGGCAAATAAGAAATTTTATTAATTTGAATTTTCTAGTTATGCCCTTATTTATAGTGACTTCAAACTAAAATAAACCCTAATGGACCCCTTATGTGGACTTATATAATGTCCACTTACAATTAATCCCAAATAATATAAATAAACCCTAAACTAAGAAGAAAATAATAATAACAATAATAAATCTGAATTTAATATTTTAAATATAATAGGATCAGATTTGTTGCTCTTTAGAAGTCCCATATAAGCTAGAGAATCAAATCTGAAGGTAGAATTAATTCTGAAATGATCTTTTCTTTTTTTATAGCTAGGATGAATATGAAATCCTTGTAATAAAAGGATTCTAAAACATTTATGAATCCTTGCCACACTTGGAAACTATGTTGCAGCCCATTAAAGATCTTTGTAGAAATAAGATATTCCCAAAATAAGCTGCCACATCCTTTTAGAAAAGGAATCTTAGCCAAATAGGAAGTCCACAAGTCAAAAGGAAGTAAATAACAAAAATCGTACAGCCTCTGTTGACCCGTGTTTCGATGCCTTTCTGAACTCCGATTGACATGAAATTTTAACCTAAGATAGGTGACACGACCAAAAGATTGATGTCTTCTCCCAAGTGTAGGAGTGTAGAAGTAATAAATAACACGGTATGACCGGGGTCGAACCACAGGGAGGTTAATTGTATAAATTATAAACAACAACAACAACAACAACAACAATAATAAGTTAAAGAGAGCTTTAAGATGTGATATTGATGTAAGTATTAAACAAGGATAAAATAATTGTCAAGGTTAGAGGATCCACTAATGGTATTTCAAACAAGTATAGTAAAAACTTTTTTTATTACTCAACTGGAAACCACGCACAAAGGAGGTTCCAATCGGATTATAAATTGTTAACATGATTACATAAGTTATCTTATTCGAATAATGCTAATACTTGTAAATGTGGTCTGGCATTCATGATTATAACTTATATTAACAACAAATCAAGTTCCTTTCATAGCACAGGTGTCGGTTATACCATACGGTTTGGGCTATGAAAGTGCCATGTATTTGTTGTATCAAGGGTTATACAACATAAATCTAGATTAACCATCTAGCAAGCAAAATATTAAAAGTGAACAAGATAACAAATATAAAACATGTTAGTATCAAACATTAAGGTTCATGTTGAGTTTATATTATACTTATTCTTACACCATTAGTGTACTCTTTTCACCTTGACATGATAAACTCAGCTAAACATAATGAAAGAGAGAAACATAAATAAACAAGGAAAGGAAATGAAAAGTATAAACAAGAGATTAACATAAACAAAACTTAAGCATTTCAAAATATAAAGAGAGAGCAAGAGCATGATCTTAATCTGAAAACCCAGATGCCCAAATACATGACAAATGCCTCCTTTTATAGGTCAAAATTCGGAACTATTGATTTGTTGACTAATTGTTGAGTGGGTGGCCACATCTTGACTTGGTGACAATCCTTATCTTCTTGTCTGCCAAATATGTCATTGATAACATCATCATTTGAACAGTCTTGAATCATGAAAGTTCTAGGAAATTATCTCAGCTTTCCAGGAAAAAAAATTTAAGGTCATTTGGACTTCTAGAACTCGAGATATGGGCTGAACACTGAACAGTGTCTGGGCTACAGGACAGATTCGAACTTCTCTGTTGTTGGTACAATTTGGACTTGAAAACGGCCTTCTTAAATCTTGGACTCCTCATGAAAGTTTTAGGCCTATGTCTTAGCTTTCCATCCATATAAGGAAGACCTAAATCCAAGATTTATAGCTCTAGTTATGACCCAATTACCGAACAGTGTTCTAGTTTGGATTGAACCAGCATCTCTTTTCTAAACTTGGCCCTCTTTTTTTCCTTTCAATTTTCGTACTTAAACTCATCAATCAATCCTTTCATTTATATGATAGGCCTGCATTTAAGATGAATATTTACCATAATTTAAAGGTATCTTATGGTAACAGACTTGTTATTTTAAAATATGCTTTAGTTGAGGAGTTATTGATACTTCAAGTGCAAAATGATGATATAAAACCTTGATAAAAATACACTTTTAAGTACTAATCAGTAGGAAAACATGTCAGGAGGCTCCACGTAAAATTTCAACTCGATCCAATAGTCAGATTGAGAATTATGACTATTACCCTAAAACTGGATAGTTGCACATTTTACGTCAAAATCTGAATTTGACCTTTCCTGGATCGTATGATAACTAATTTGGTTGAGTTGTAGTATTATGTTGAGATATATGATATTGTTCACATGGCTACCAAGGTAGAAAGCTATAATTAAAAGGAAAAGGTAGTATACACCATGTAGATAATTCAGGTTCCTTTTCCACTTGGAGGCTCAATTATAGGAAGGAGTTGCCTCATCAAAGTACAATATCATATAAAAACAAATCTGAATAACCTAAAACCATAAAGAAAGTTTCAATCACTACTGTCCAATGGAAATTCAAAACCGCAACTAATCATAAGTGTGATATTAAGTGTTTTAGGAGTTTTAGAAATGAAATATATAATGAGTATCGGCCCAACACTAAGCTTAAACATGCCAACGACTAGTGATGATCATTTTCAGTTCGGTTTTTGATGTCCAAAACCGAAATAACCTACGTTCATTTTTCTGGCTTTTTTTTTTTTTTTGCTTTGTAATGGGCTTTTAATGGATTTCTAATGGGCTTGTAATTGATTTTAATAATGTTTAATTTTCTTAGAAGATTGAAAAGTATATTTAATTTTTTTGCCACTAAATATTCATTTGTATTAAATTTTTATTGTCAATCTTGTGTTCAATATATGTTTGAAGTTCCTAATTTTTTTCGTTTGTTATGTTTGACTCAACGTTTGAGTAGGTAGGACTCATGTCTCCTACTTAAGAAAAGTTTAAATAACACACAGTCATACACCAATAAGTTAAAATTCAAATTATAAACTATTGCCGTCAAAGGGTTTAAAGAAAAAACAACAAATAACATTATCATAAAACACTCAAGGCCAAAAAAATAAATCTTCATTTACACATCGTCTCAATAAAAAAGCACATAAAAAACATTGCACTTTGATTCCTAAAATTCAAAATCTAGAATTATAACATGATAAATTAAATTAGAAGATATAAAAATAAAAAATAGTATTTTTACGTTATATTTTCAATAAATACAACAATTTGTGAACTAAATATCATCTGTTGCTAGATGCAACTTTCCACCAAATTCGACAAAATAAAAAATTAAATATGTTAGAATAAAAATGTGTTAATTAGTAAATCATAAAATAAAAAGTGTAAGTTTATAAGAAAAATTACCTGATTGAAGGTTTTCATAAGTTTCAAAATCATTCATCAAGGTTCTATTATCAGTTGGAATTGGTCCATGATGCAACTAATTTTGACAACAAATAAGTGATTGAACTGTTACTGGAGATAGAGAACTTTGAAATTGGTCAAATATACGACCGCCTATGCTAAAGTTTGATTCGGAAGCAACTGTTGATATAGGAACAGCCTGGACATATTGTGCAACTTTTAAAAGTATCTTATATTTTGAAGCATTAATCTTCCATCAACCTAAAAAAATCTAATTTATCATCATTAGAATCCTTACAACCATTAACCAAATACCTCTCAGCCTCATTTCTATTTTCCACACTATCTTCCTCCTGTAAATGCCTTTTGAATCAAGCTAAAGTATTAACATCTACCTTCATGTCATCAATAACATCATTAACATCTTATTTATGCTTATTATCATCCACCACTTCATCGGCTTTCAAATAAAACTCATGAAAGCTCACCAAATTATCTTTCACCTTCTTTGTTAGTAATTGTGCTTTGTCTTTTTTTTTGGTAAGTTGACGTATGTATTAAAAGAAGAAGATACAAACATTATAAGGGGCATACCCCAGATTTACAATGATAACAGAAACATAAAACAACAGATGGCTACAGGCTAGCCACCAACCTTAAAACTGAAACCTCACTAGATTCGTGAGGGAAACCAATACAACCAGCTAACTAACAAATTAAGAATCTATGGTATTCACCCTCCAAGCTCGTTGGATCCTTTTGTTTTCATTTGTTGGTACGACATTCCTCATCAAATCAAGCTTATCACGAATGATACATTCGATTTGATTAAAGACCAAATTCGAAGTTCTAGACATTCCAGCAAAGATCCTTGCATTCCGTTCTTGCCATACATGATACACTATAGCTGCAAAACTCAGTTTACGAGAAAAATTGACGAAACTCTTGCCATGCCAAG